>Ga0129310_1001524_pt1 | contig 19966 bp, 18 predicted proteins | sample Go1ome_2_FD_94433 | JGI IMG/M metagenome (GOLD analysis project Ga0129310, IMG submission 94433) | Western lowland gorrila individual fecal microbial communities from Wisconsin, USA - Go1022A metagenome | ecosystem: Host-associated > Mammals > Digestive system > Large intestine > Fecal | place...
CACCGCCATGCTGCGGTTTCTCCCCGCCATGCAAACCGATATTTTTCTGCGTTTCCACGAAAAAGTTCTCATTCTGGATGCTAAATATTACAGCCAGACCATGCAGCAGCAATTCAATAAAGAGACCCTGCATTCTGATAACCTCTACCAGATCTACACCTACGTTAAAAATCAGGACGCTGCCCATACTGGAAATGTTTCCGGGCTGCTGGTCTACGCCAAAACACAGGAATCCATCACGCCGGATTGTCTCTTCAACTTGGGCGGCAACCAGATCGGTGCACGCACCTTGGATCTGAATCAAGATTTCCGGCAGATCACCGCACAACTGGATGGAATTGCCCAGCAGTTTTTCGGGAAGCATCCGCTTTGATCTTTTCCATATCGATTGCCACGGGGTATTTCCGCAGCACCAAACCGGACAAAAACGCCGTGGGCCGCATGAGCAACGTTTTAAAGTCCGTAGCAGACCGCTATCCTCAGAAAGCACAGGCCGAGCGGTACCAGTTCCGCCGCCTGCTGTGCAGCCTTGTCAAGTGGTACGGCCACGCCAGATTGTTGCAAAACAGTCTTCCAAAAGACATTGCACAAAACCCGGAACCTTTTTCGGAGCTATTATGGCTCAAAAAGGTTCCGGGTTTCTGTTTTGTGTTATTTTTTCGCATTGCAACCACAAGGACAAGAAAGAAACAACCGCCAGAATCATTCGAATCAGCGGTTGATTTTGAGATTTCACATGTCGTCGACAGGGGGCGAACCCGAACTCTGTTTCCAGAAAGGGATTTTAAGTCCCTCGTGTCTGCCAGCCTTCGGCAAAGTCGATTTTCATTCGTTGTATCGTTCGATTTCTCATTACGAGAGAGATTTTTCCTTCGCGAGCGAGAGGGATTCGCACTTTTTTGATAAGACGATATTACCACATTTTTCGCCCTATGTCAACCATGTAAAATTGTTTCATCTTGTCGTGTTTGATCTTCGGAGCGTCCGGGACCCGGGGCTTCCGCCGGGGCGTTCGCCCTGCCCAGATGCGCTCCTCAGGGTGGGTGTGATGAGGGGTTGGATGATGGGTTGATGGGTGTATTGATGGACGGAATTGAGTGATGGGTTTCCTCTGATTTTTGAAGTGATTAAATTTGTTGTTTTGATGCGCAGACGGATTTGATTACTTCTTATCTGTGATGTTCATTGCTGTTTATTTGCTCAGTCCCTACTTTGCCTGTGCTCCCCCATGCTGTTCTTTTGCTGAAATTTCACCGGATGTAATTTTGGACTATGGAATGAGAAATGGGTATATTTTGTTCGATATGAAGCAATCATTCTATTTTAAAACCGCATGGATGGGATTTTGTAACCACACCCACACGGTATACGTTCTGCATACCTTATGAAGCCTCGACAGACCCTTTGTGCTCCCGCTTCAGTCGGTTGATCGCGCTCGCAGTTTTATTCTTTACCAGCCTCACAAGTTCGTTTCCATCAATAGCGATCTGCCGAACCTTCTCACTATCATAAGGCAAATTGGCCATGTGGTGGATCAGGTTGTTTCTCTCGTCAGTCCAAGCTCTGCATTCCTGAATCAGTGCAGGTGTCAGTCGTTCTTTGTAGAATTTATCAGAGAGCTCTTTCCTGCTTTCTATTTTGTTCAGCTTTGCCTTGATGCTTATGTCTTGTCCATTTTTATCTGTGTACGGAATCTCCGCATACTTCAGTACCGATGCCAGCCGATCTTCTAAAATTGCATACTCAATAAAGATCGCTTCGTAGTAAAATTCGTTCTTCAATGCTTTAGACAACGACTCGTGCATTGATTTATACGTTTCATACTTTTGCACATTCATAAGTACTCACCCTCGTAGGAGCCTCGTCCCTTGCATCTTCGCCGACCATACTGCAATACAATCGTTGCCTACCGCTCACCACGAAGAGGTGTGCAAAGTTTCGAGCGGCAAAGCCGTGAGAAATTCCCCACGACTCAAATATAATCTTTTAAAATCAGTTTTCAAGGGCACATGTGAAATAAATATTTTCCCCGAACAACGCACCGCCACCATTTTTCTTTTATATCAATTTTTTTATTTTTCCATTCCTAACACACGCATTATTTCATTTTTGGCATCCGTTTGTATTAGCACAGGATCATACGGCAGCCTGCTTTCATAACACTTTTTTGCATAGTCTTCTGTCTTGGTGATAAAATGAGCCGGTACCCCCCCCCCAGACTTCTCCAGCCGGAACGCTCTTTGTCACCATGCTACCAGCAGCTATAATGGAATTATCACCGATCTTCACATTGGGAAGAATAGTAGCACCAAATCCTATAAAGCAATTATCACCCACAACAATAGGGCCAAATTTGTAGGTATCCTTATAGGGCCCCTCCTCGCGAAAGACCCAAGTTGCACCATCATGATTCAGGAATGTAACTCGACTTGAAATTAAGACATGCTTTCCTATTGTAATCAAGTAAGGCTCTGACCCCCATGAGGGATTATCCACAAAGCGGCTATTTTCGCCCACACGGACACCAAGTGATTTCGCATATTTGATATGATCTTGTCTTTTATAGAGATTTTTAATCCGTTGACAGCATTTTTTTAATAAATTCATATTTCTTACCACTTAATCACACATCAAATTTTCATGTTCAAGCAAGACGTTTTTTAAACATTATTGTACACTCAGTGCATCATAAAAACCTTAATATTTATTTTCTAAAACGAGCTTTTAACGCCAAATGGTTTCGTACAATCGCAGGCATGACATCACTTTTATCATAATAAGCGAAACCTCTACATTTCAACAAGTATCCCATCCATTTATATAACGGCATAATATGGGATCGTACATATCTTAAATCCGATATTTCATTCATTGCATAATATTTATTTGTATACTCAAGCGAAATCCCATCTGTGCTTTGACCCGTTATGTCCAAATAATGATAAAACGGATAAAACAACTTATTAGGAATACAAGCATAAACATCTCCACTATTACGGAAATTAACTTCGTTTAAATAGTATTCACCATTGATTGAAAAAAGCTCAATGTCAATATTGCCGACATACCCATATTTCTTAATCTTATGTAGTATTTTTTTTGCCTCCCTACGTTTATTCTCATCCATTATGAATTCATGGCAACATACACTTCCACCTACAAGAGGCCATTCTCTTAAGTGCTTCGAAAGAATAAACGGAATGTTGTCGTTATTCTTCAAAATACATCCAAAAAGCTCGACCTCATAATCTTTCTTTAAAAACTCCTGTATTAGAATCCGATGATAATGATGTTTCTTGAGATAGTCAATATGCGCACAAACTTCTTGAGCGTTTTCGCATTTTTTTATATCACTTTTTTTCCCTTCCGGGCTTAATACTGGCTTTAAAATACATGGGAAGGTAATATCGGGTAATGTGTAATTTCCTTCATTAAAATCTATCAACCACGTCTTTGCAACTTTCAATCCCAATTGGGAAGCCCACTGATTTTGTCTATACTTATCCATTAAATCAGCAATTGCGTTTTGAGTTTCATTAATAGAGGGAACATAAAAATCGTCTTTTAACCTGTTCAAATTTTGATCGATAATTACTGCAGCTCCATCCGAAGAAGGCATTATAACCGGCTTTTCTTTAAAGCCAGTAAAATGATTGAGTATGTATTCCAACCCTTCTTTTTCATCTCTTACTAAATGATACCCTTTCCAATACTTAGAATAGCAAGAAAAATTATTATGCGGATCCAAATCAGTTGTTGTTAACACTCCGTAGGGATGTATATCGTTAAGTCCAAGTGTTCTAGCTAATCCCAACGCATTGTAATGATTTCCACCGAAGATTATTACGTCATTCATTTGAATCTCACCTTTCAATATTAAAATGATTTCTACCGTTCGAACTTAATGCTTTATTTTTTCTAACACAAGTTGTAAAACATACTTAAACGGTCTCATGTGAAAAACATTCGATAGTATAATATAATATCCAGCTCCAAATACAATTTGTGTTATAAGGGTTTGCCACGTGTTCCAGTTCAAGTTACATACAATTGAAATAAAACTCCCCATGGTTCCAGCAAGCAGTAAGCTTGGCAAGATATCTTCCAGCTGTTCTTTGTATGAGTACCCAATAAATATTTTTGTATATTTCATGAATAAAGACATACTAACTATTTCCGTTATCAAAGCTCCAACAGCTATCATTAAAACACTCTTATAGGCAAAGACTGCAACAAGCAAAAGTATAATATCCGTGCAATTTACTATAATCATAATTCTTAGGGTAATGTCACTTCGACCAATAGACATAATTGCTTGCTGGCAAGTTGTTGTTAATGGACGCACCAAATAAACCAATGTTAGGATTTGAAGGTATGGCACACAAGGAAGCCATTTTGATGTTAGAATTGCCGACACGAAATTATCCGCTATCGCTATTAGACCGATTAGTAACGGAGCCAGTAAATATGTACAAATTTGAATAGACCTTCTACACAACTGCTTCATTCTAAGCGTGTCGTTTTGGCTCTCTGATAACACCGGAAACATTACGTTACTAATGGAGGTATTAATATTTGTTACTAAAAGATTCGGAAATTTTTTTCCCTGATCATAATACGCCAGATCAGCAGATCCAAACTGTTTACCTATAATAAGGCTTCTCAAGTCACCTTCGATAGTATATACAACAGTTGTCAGCAACACTTTCCATCCATAAGAAAGCATCGATTTTGCTCTCTTCCAAGAAAACTGCAATCTGGGTTTCCAGTCGTTTGTGATTAGCAATACTGTTGTATCAATAAAACTATTCGTCAAATATTGGCCAACCAATGCCCATGCGCCCATACCCATATAAGCCATAGAAATACCAACAATTGCTGATATAATCGTACCAAAAGATGTTGATATAAAGAATCTCTTAAACAACAGCCGTTTTTGAATCCAAGCGCGTTGAATACTATTTACTCCCGAAATTAGAAGTCGAAGACCCAAAACACGTAATATTGGACGAATAATGGGCATATTATAAAAGGCTGCGATATATGGTGCGGCACAAAATATAATGATGTAGAGAAGAATTGATGTTGCAACACTACAGCAAAGCATTGTATTTACATCTAATTCATCTGCATCTTTTTTCTGCACTATTGCGTTTCCAAATCCTCCCGTCACGATTGCATCACAAAACGTAATAAAAATCATCACGATTGAAATAACACCGTAATTTTCAGGATCAAGAAGCCGTGCTAATACAATTGACACGATTAGTGAAACCAACTGTGCCATAATTCTCTCACCATAGGACCAAAAAAGTCCTCCAGCAATTTTTTGTTTATTACTTTCCATCTTTACAATATAACCTACTATTCATACTCTGATAATTTACATCCAACATAGCCGCACTGCTTAGCATAAGCAAATAGCTTTTCTATGCAGTTATATAACGCCTCAATGCTCTTATCATTTGGGAAAGACGGACTGCCTCCCGGCATCATCTCCGAAGAATGAAGCATGAACATTGCATAGTCGCTATCCGAGCTTACTGCGTCCAACACTTTCTTCAACGCAACAAAGGACGGATTCTTTGTTGGCCGTAACCAAACATTTCTTTCTCTACGACTCCATTTCAATTCATGGGCGAAACTATGCAACGTGTTCATGGCATCTGTTGCCATATATTTCATTGGACGAATCGAAACAGGTATTTCCAGTATTCTATCATAAATATAGTATGGCTGTATCGGACAGTTGCTGTAGTCCGACCCCGGTTTTCCTGTTGAACCAATACATGAATTCCAATTCATGAACGGTGTAACCGAGCAATCATATTTATAACCATACTTTTTTAATAGTTCAAAGTACGTTTCATCAGTAGACCATCTTCCACTCCTATGCGAAAGCATCTTTGTCGAAAACGTCGTTTCCAAAAGTTCAGTTAGAGCCCGAATTTTCTCATCCATAATATGTTTCGGATATTCAAACAGGTAATCCCGCTGATCATTCACTTTGTTTAAATCAAATTCAGGAGGGTTGTTCCATGCGTGAAGATGCATACCGATTTCGCAGGTTTCCCTCTTTAAGCAATCTCTCATATAGTCAACATAGAAAGGATCATTTGCCATTTCATAATTTGTCAACCAAGTTGGTTTAAAACCGTACTTTTCAGCAAGTTCCTGAAACCGTGGAATAAATTTAGAATTTTTTGTAGAACAAGGTGCGTTGGGATTCCATTGCCCATCACCCTCTGTGTCAATCGTAATAATAAACTTTTTCACCATACTGATTCTCCTTCCAAACTAATTTTTAAACAAACCGTCCGCAAGGAAATCTCTCGATGAGTGGTTGCTTATTTTCTTTGCAGGCACCCCCCCTAAGGTGATTTTATCTTCTGAGAAAGATTTTGTAACCACTGCATTAGCACCCACAGCAATATCATTTCCAAGATGCACAGCACCAATTACTTTTGCACCAGTAGCAAGGAAACAGTTATCACCAATAATTGCAGCCTGTCCATTTTTTCCTGTTGCTCCAATGGTCACGCCCTCATGAATACGACAATTTTTTCCAATTCTTGCCGTATCGTTTACCACAATAGCTCCACAATGAGCAATTGATAATCCAGGTCCAAAACAATTGATTGGAATGGAAAATCCTCCACATTTTGCACCCAATCTGTATAGCCTTCTTTTATAAATAGAACCAATCTTTTTCAACTTGCCCGGCATACAGTTGCAATAGTACTCTGCCTTTCTGAGCAAAATTTCAAATTTCCAAATATTATCTTTTTGCAACACAAAACCAGCTGGGCGCTTTAATGCAATACGGTCTTGTTCCAAATAATATAATAAATCTTCTTTACTTTGTATCGGCATTCTGGTTTTCCTCATACTCTGAATAGTATTTTAAATATATTTCTTTCATTTTTTTGCTCATATTATGCACTTCATAATCTTCTATATTTGCAGCCGGAGAACCTATATAAGACTCATCCAATAATGCACAACACCAATCTTTTGCTGTTGCATCTTTCTCTAGCCGTTGCGTTCGATCCAACAATATGCTTTCTCTGGGAACACCTGCAGACAAAACACATCGTGTTCCACATACTTGAGCTTCTATTGCAACAAGCGAGGATGATTCGGTGTCTGATGTAACAGCAAGTACATCTGCAGCACAATACAGCTTTGTAACATCTGGAATATTCCCAAGGAATTGTACGGATTCAAAAATTCCATGTTCCTTCGCCTTATGTTGTAATTTCTTCTTTTCAGCGCCATCTCCCGCAAAAAGCAAAACAGACGCTGGCTTTTTCTTTTTCACTTCCGCAAAAGCATCAATCAAAAGATCATATTTTTTTATCGGATTAAGTCTACCAACTCCAATTACAACAAAATCATCCGTGCCCAATCCAAATTCTTTTCTGGCCTCAGTCTTAGAGCAGCATTTTTCTTTGATTTTTTCAATATCCACACCGTTACGGACAACTTCATACTTTGTTATTCCATACCATTCTTTTGCTTCTTCCACCTGTGCTTCTGTAACACATATTGGGATAACACCTTCCTTTTGAAAAGCATGGGAAATTATTTTTTTTATTCTTCCGGTGTAACGATATGGACTACTATGCAGTGTATCAAATCGAACAGGAATTTCATTCTTTATAATTCCAGGCATTGTTGCATCAAGCAATGCTGAAATATGAACATGGACAACATCTGGCTTATATTCATGGATTGCCAGATTCCACGTTTTTTGCGAAACAGGTCTTTGAAAATAGCGTTTTATATAAGGAATTCGTATCTTCGTTCTAGGATTATTTAAGTAAACAACATTATAGCCTTTTTCAGCAATTTCCTTATCGTATTTCGAATCTGTTTGATTTGTATAGACATATAGCTTAAACTCGATATCTGGGTCGTTTTGAAAATCACGGAGATAATTAATTATCACCTGTTGGGCACCGCCATCTCCCATAGACCAAATCATATGCATGACTTTTATCGTTCTTTTCATATTTTTTCCTTTTTATGTTTCCTATCTGCCACTTGGGAAATCAGCCATACATTTAATACATAAATGAGCAAGTCATCATTAAACGATACAATCCCATTATTTCCGTTGTAGAATGCCATCAAAGTCAGAAGGCATATTAATATGCTCCACTTTTTTGACAAAAGCACATTAATTCCTGGCTTGATAAAATATATGAAATATTGGACTAGCATGAAGGCAATTCCACAAACATATGACCACTCTAAAAATGGATATTCCAATGCTGCAGTCATAGCCTCATCTCCATACTTGAATACATGTCCTTCCAGCATCTTGAATTCAATAATACCTTTTGACATTAAGGCCTCAAGGGACGAATTTCTCGCTGTAGACAAATCTCCAGTCGCTATACCATCCATAACTCGCGAAATCACTAAGTCAAATGCTCCTGTTATGTATATGCCAATGAAGACAATTAAAATTGCAACCATATATTTAGACTTTTTTAGTCCTATATTACACAATAGCAAAAGCAAAACAGCCAACATCAATCCGGATTTACTTCCACAAATTGCTATACCAAATAGTGCGGTCATAACATCCAAAAGATACGATATATTTTGTTTTTTAAACTCGTCCTTGCATATTGTTGTCCAAATCAACAACATTAAAAAGAACGCTGTATTAGCCAAAGCATGGCCATAAAAAGAAACAAACCTTCCAGAACTGATAAGACCGAGTAATGTACTGCTCTGATACAAATCCGCCCACATTCTCTGAATAGCACTACCTAATAATTTGTCAACAATCCAAAATAAACACATCAATCTGCATACTATTTGAAGCATTTTAAGCCAAATGCTACAATAGCATTTAACTTTATCCGTATCAATAACCTTAGAACACAGTACCGCAGCCGGGAAAATATATACAAATAGCAGCAGAATGCGCCTAATTGTACTCCATTCATTCCCTTTTATATAAAAGAGGAGAAAAATCGCAACAACCGAGTATCCAAACCACACTACAGAGTTTAAAAAATCAATTTTATAGTTAGTGGGTAAAGCAATCACATTTTTCCGGCTACCGTAGACCAATCCAAAATAAATAAAGAAATTGATAAGCGCAAACGAACCAATAATGCGTTGCCTTAGAATATACGGAAAAACAAAAACCCCTATACAAAACATAATAATAGGAATATCTTGCTTTCTTATCCTCAAATGACCCATCTATACTTGTCCTTTCATTATTGTACTCCGAATAGTTCCGCTCGCCATTCATCAAAGATATTCGGGTTTGTAAGCTTTTGACCCATTAGGAACGCATTTTTCCCGAATTCCTCGTTATTTATAATTATTTTCTTCATGGCTTTTACCATATCTTCTACGTCATTCACTTGAACAAGCAATCCATTTTCACCATTATTAATTAGCTCTCTTGGCCCCCCTGAAGGGCAGTCTGTCGAAATAACAGGCATTCCCATACACATTGCTTCAATCAGAGCATTTGGCATTCCCTCATAATCTGACGAAAGAATGAATGCTGCGCAATCCCTAATGCAATTAAGCACGTCCTTATTTCTTCCCGGCAGAAGTACAGTATTTTCGAGGTGAAGTTCTCTAATTAAATTCTCAATGCTTCTTCGTTCTCGTCCCTCACCATAAATCACCAATTTATAATCTTTCTCTTCTTTATAAAATTTCGAGAAAGCCTTAATTAACATCGTGAAATTCTTTTGCGGTTCTAGACGTCCAACTGCAGCAAATACTTTTTTTCTTTCGCCTGTATACGGTTCTGGAATTCTTGATGCATCTACAGGATTTTGTAAAACGATTCCCTTTTTCTGTATATACGGTGAAAAAAAAGACTTTGCCATTTCGGTTTGAAAAACAATTCCTTTCGCAAATGGATATGCCACTTTTCTTAATAGCCGCGTAATCTTAACATCTGGCATAACCCACGGATTATTGCGTTCGGAAACATACACTGGTATGCCGGTGCCTACTAAAGCTAGAATTGCATATATTCCAGTATCTTCCGGCATAGTTAGAACAACATCCGGTTTGTTATGCACGACCAGCTTCCTTATAGCATGATATCGGAGTAGACGATCTATTGCTTTATTAGTTGACTTTCTTCCAATAGGCACTATTTTTACTTTTTCATCAAGAGAATACATTACTTCATCGTTTTCAGTCGTAATTATTCTGCAGCTGATATTCTGTTCTGTGAAATAGTTTGCCAGTTGAGCAATTACTCTTTCTGCTCCACCAGAAGTCATAGCCTTAGTTATAATATCTATTTTTTTCATGATTCCTCCATTACAAACGGCTGAATCATAGATTGTTCAGCACCTTTGTGATATCGATATACTTACTTTTTCCAAAAGGCTCATAAGAAGCCATTATGAACTCATGCCTCGGAAACTGGTGAACAAACGTGTACCCCCCCCCATTTTCATTTGGCCAGTGCTTACAGGTAAAGAACACTTTATTCTTAAAAGGCATCTCCATAAACTTGTTCACTTCTGTCTCTGTACAGCCATTTTGGTCATTAAACTTCACCAGTAATTTATTCCAATTAATTCTCTGTACTCGGCGTTCCCACTTTTCTCTTGCTTCCTGCTCACTATGGTAATGCAGGAAAAAGATTTCAATTGTATTTCTACCGTTAGACAGAACTCCAACGGGATAGGAACCAAATCTCTTATCTCCTGAAATCTGCGGCATATCTTTCCAACGAGATTCCTCTGGTTTGATAAAAGTCAATTCTCCATTGATATAACCTCTCAAGTCAGACAAGAACTCAATATAATCTTTTGCCATAAAGAACATCCCGACTGTCGGAGATTCTTTTGGCAAGTTATAGCTTTCATAAATCATGCCGCCCCAACAGTTATTGGAAATAATTGTAAAATCTGTAGATTTCAGCTTCTTTTTTCTGTAATTTGCTAAACCAAGCCGCCAACATTTTAGCGTTTTGAGTCTTAATCCTTCGTAGGTAGGCATTTTCGATGTTCCTTCCTTATTGATCTAACAGCATTTTTGAAAAATATTTTTGCAATTCTATTGCATCTGTGTCAATATCATACCCTGCGTCACGAGCGTCTTTCGCAATAAAAGCATCCCCTCTAGAGAACGCCCGGCTCTGCATCTTTAGTAAATGATTAGCCCACACGGCACTTCCGTTATCTAATGATTCAAATTCGACAAGATTTGTAAACACACATTCTTTTGTCACCGTATCCGATACAAGGCATGGAAGGCCTGCCAGCTGCCATTCGACAACGACAAGAGGAAGTCCTTCATGTAACGAGGGTAGTACCATTGTATCCATTGCCTGCAAGAACTGTGGGACATCACCTGTACTGCCCACAAAAACCACTTGCTTTTCAATTCCCAGTTCTTGTGTTGTTTTCTGTACATCTTTACGCTTTGAACCATCGCCAATTAAAAAAAGCATCGCATTGGACTTCTTTTTTAATAATTCAAAGAATACTTGTACTAAGAAAGCCTGATTCTTTTGTTCATTAAAAGTCCCAACATGTCCGACCGCTACACAGCCCTCTGGTATAGCGAGTTTTTTTCGCATGTTGTCTCTCTCTTTAGCATTATATTTATATTGTTGGACGCTTCTCCCGTTCCGAATAATACGAAATTTCCGGTCTCTGAAAAGCCATTTTCCAGCATCATCTCCGCATGCAAAAGCATCCGTATATAATGCATACAATGCCGGACGTAGAAGCCAATCTAACCTTTCATGGTCACATTTTGTATTATGTGAATGGACTACTCTGCATTTACATCCCGAAATTTTTGCTGCAAACAAATCCACAGACAACAATGCGCTACTTCCATTTGTATACACAATATCGTATTTTTCACTCTTGATGAGTTGTATCAGATTATAAAAATACTTAAATACTTCTTTGTTTCTTGAGGGGAGGAACTGTGGGACAACGCCAATATTTTCAAATTTACTTATAACTTCACAATTATATTTTCCGGCAACAACTAAATGTACCTCAAATTGGTTCAAATCAAATCGGCTATAATAGTCGTACAATACCGTGCCTATTCCATCATTAATATTAAAGCCCGAACTTGATATTGTTAGTATTTTGATTTTTTTCATCGTTACCCCTTTATTTTATCCCACAATTCTCTCCTCATGAAAATTGTTCTTTCTCTAAAGAAACCCAATTAAGAACACTGTACTGCATTAACCCACATGAATCAGCTGAATTTCTTCGTAAGGTCGTTTCTGTATTTTTTCAAATCCACCCAACTACCAATCTTACGATCCATTTCTTCGGATTTCACATTTACAAAGCCACCAGAACTAAAAAATGTAAGCTCGCCAAAGACTATTCGCCCAGAAATATTGTATAGATCAACCCGTACATGAGGAAATCCCTTTGACAAATCTTGCGCAATTTTAATCATTTCATCAAAATTAGCTGGGGCGTCTTCGCGGGTCACATTTACAACCTGTTTACCTTTAAACTCTTTATCGAGGTTGTTCCAATTTATATCAAATTTGGCATTTCTAACATTGTGCTCATATTCACCAAAAGAAATCATAAAGTACTTAACTTCACCATCAAAGCAATAGAACTTGTAATCTGTTAGGTTTTTGTGTTTAGGTTCTTCTAATAGCTCGCAGCAAATAATCCTTGGTGAAAGCGTTTTATAGGGTTTCTCTCTCAATAAATCGTAGTGGTTGTACTTCATCAATCTACGAAAGATCCTTTTTATATGCGCTATTTTTTTTGCATCTTTCCCATTCACGATATAATTGAATTTTGACATATGGCTCATTTGAAGAAAGCACTTTTCGGGTAATTCGTCAGTCTTTATCTCGTCAGGATCATTATAAACCGCATAGATCTTTTTCAAGATATCGCCATGCCCACATTTTTCCACATATTGCCCTACATAATATTTATCAACACACATAGAAACTAACGGATTGTCATAGTACATCTTCAACACTTGCAGTTTTTCTGAGAAAGTTTCAGGATTATCAAAATCAGGCTTTTTCTTTAGTTTGATTCTATAAAACACTCTATTAATCTGCTCATCACTTACAACCAGTCCCACAGCTTTCATTAGAAAAGTGCGAAGCTGTAGTTGTATAAGTTCCTTGGTGTCTTTTTGCATATTCAACCCCTCAATTCATTTAATTTTTTTATCACGCCACCGTTTTCATTGCTTCCGATAATTTCTTTTGCTACATTCTTAATGGAATCGCATGCATTAGAAACAGCAAAACTGTTTTGGTAGTACCCCAACACCTGTGTATCATTACCATCATTTCCAAACACATACACGCATTCATCCGCAACATTCAACATTTGCTGCACTTTCCTTAAGGCAACCAACTTATTTGCCTCTATTCCGGAGATTTGTATCTTACCTTCATCTTGAAGATTATAAATATTATACTGTTTTCCTAACGTTCTATTTAAATAATCAAATAGCCCATTCCTATTCATGCTACAGACAATAAATTTATCTATGTCTTGAACTATGCTCGATTTTCGAGAAGAGTTCACTAGTTCAATCTTCTTTTTTTGAATCAATCGCTTATAAGTAAAGATAACCTTCGATAACAAATTCGAACTGATCATATATTCCGTGTCATCACGAAATGCAAGTACATAATATATACCATTCAGCACGTTTAATACTGTCCGTGCATCCCAATAATCCAACGAGGCACACTTGTCAATAATCATCCCATTGCTTTTTAGAATATATCTTCCGTCATTACATATAACAATTCCATCCACCTTTAATGCATGTATATAGTCCTCGGTCTGTGCATATGATCTACCCGTCATAAATAGCACAATATCCCCCGAAGATTGAATATTTGAAAAGCATATTTTGGCTTCTGGCGGGAGAGATTTGTTGTTTGTTAGCAATGTTCCATCCAAATCGATAGCGTATAGACGCTTCATTTCACCAATTCTCCTGAATGAATTTATCAATCATATTCACAATTGCCATTGGATCTTTATTTACCCACGGAACCAATTCATCTGTTCCATCATATATTTTTTGAAAACATTCCCCGAGATTTTCAAGTTCCAAATCTGCCATTAGAACATAACGGTTAAGATTAAATGCCTCATTGTTTTGAATCTGATGGTCATTGATGTGCTCCCCGTATTTTGCAAGACGAGTCACGGCAATGACTTTCTTTCCCGCATTCAGCGCTTTCATAATAGAGCCAGATGCACCATGAGATACAACAATATCTGCTTCCTTTACTTTTTCCAAGAATTCTTCCTGAGAAATGAAATCCTTATATTCAAAGTGCTTCGGTTTATATGTAGATGTGCCGATCTGTGCAAACATCGAGTCCGTCAACACACCCTTTTCATAAAGCTCATCTAATTTTTTAAACAAACGGTCAAAAGGATAATTTCTTGACCCGACAGTTACAAAGATCATTAGTACAGGCAACCTCCGTAAATTGCTTTCTTATAAAATTTCTTCTGTGTTTCCCACTGAACAATAAATAAATCGGTGTGCTTTTCCATTCTTTTTCCAGCGACTGTCGGCATGTTTGCGCGTCCGAATGTTTCAATAAACACAAATTTTTTATGGAACAGCACAGCCAGAAGATAAAACGGATATGCAACCATTGTTCCTGTTGTTATCACAAAATCCGGACGCTCTTTTGCCCAAATAAAGATTGTGTACAGTGTGTTCCACAGCATTTTGGGAATCATGAATTTATCTTTCAAGTCCGTTTGCTTCACGAAATATTTTCCAAGCGGCGCATCAAACTGCGTTTTTTCCGTAACAAAAAAACCCTCATATTTTTTTTCAAGCGGCTCCAGTTTCTGAAGCTGCTCCCAATGGCCACCTGACGATGACACAAAACAAAGTCTTGGTTTTCTATTATGTTTCATCTACTCTTCTCCACTTCTTAGTCACGCTGGAAAACATCTCTGGTATAAACCTTATCCTTCACGTCATCCAGACACTTATCGTAACGGTTTGCGATAATGGCCTGGCTCTGTTTCTTGAACTCATCTAAATCATTAACTACAACGCTACCGAAGAACTTTTCGCCATCTTTCAACGTTGGCTCATAAACAATAACCGTTGCACCCTTGGCCTTAATACGCTTCATAACACCCTGAATGGAGCTCTGACGGAAGTTATCGCTGTTGCTCTTCATAGTCAAGCGGTACACACCAACTACGACTTCTTTTTCCTTGCTCTCATCCCAACTGTCGTTTGCTTCATAAGCGCCGGCGATTTCTAGCACGCGGTCGGCAATGAAGTCTTTACGAGTTCTATTGCTCTCAACGATAGCTTCAATCAGATTCTCCGGCACATCAGCGTAGTTAGCCAAAAGTTGCTTGGTGTCTTTGGGCAAGCAGTATCCACCATAACCGAAGGACGGATTATTGTAGTGAGTTCCAATACGAGGGTCAAGGCAGACACCATTAATGATCTGCTGCGTATTCAGTCCCTTCATCTCTGCATAGGTATCCAGTTCATTGAAGTAACTGACACGCAGAGCCAGATAGGTATTAGCAAACAATTTGACCGCTTCTGCTTCGGTAAAACCCATGAACAGAGTATCAATGTTCTCCTTAATTGCACCTTCCTGAAGCAATTCAGCAAAAGTGTGTGCCGCTTTTACCAGACGAGCGTTCTCTACATCCGTGCCAACGATGATACGGCTCGGATACAGGTTGTCGTACAGAGCCTTGCTCTCACGCAGGAACTCCGGGCTGAAGATAATGTTGTCGCAGTGATATTTTTCACGAACGCTTGCGGTGAAGCCAACAGGAATCGTAGACTTGATGACCATAATTGCTTCCGGATTATACTCAATTACCAACTTAATAACAGCTTCAACCGCAGAAGTATCAAAGAAATTTTTCTTGCTGTCATAGTTTCTGGACTAAACGCTCATTGAAGTAGTTGGTTAAAAGCGACCTATTAAAATCACTTATTGCGTTATGTCGCTACATATCAGCTATTTCATACATAAAATAGGACTATTAAAACAGCCGCTTTTCATGGATTTTTGCACCTCATTTTACTGCTTCTGGCGTAAAAAGCTCACTTATAGTCTCATGAGTGATTAAGCTCACTTACTTTGTTTTTTGACGCTTTTAAGTGATTAAGCTCACTTATTTTGAACAAATGACAACTCATCCGAAAACGGCAGATGGAGCAAAAAACTCACTTTTTATAACTGAATAAAAACATCTGCTTACCAGATGCACTTTTTCAGGAAAAAAGTGAGCTTAATCACCTATTTTTTCACCCAAGTCACAGCTGTAATCCACATTTCTGCCTAAAAAACCGCATGGATAATTGATGATTGCAGTTGTCCGAGTGTGGGGTATGTTGAGCAGACTTGCGTGATTATAATCACTGATTGGCTGGAAAACGGCATAAGTGAGCTTAATCACTTATTTTTGCTTTGACTTTTCCGCAATCCACATGGACTGATGAATAAGTGATTTTATTCGGCCATCTGGCTTGGATTTTTTTGTTGAGTAGACCTGTTTTGTGTGATTATAATCACTGATTTTGGGTTGGATGCTGTTGAGCAGACTTGTTCCGTGTGATTAAAATCACTCATTCCCAGATGTTGAGTAGACTCCGGCGAACATAAAAAATAGCCCACCCGGTATCTTTCCCAAAGGCTGAGCATCAGCACCTTGGAAAGTAACCGAGTGGGCTACCACTCTACTTCAATCTTCTATTTTCTTCGGTCTTGCGCCGTGTTGCCCCTGTCTGCCCCACTGTCGCGCTTTACGACTCCCCTTGCATTGTTTTCCGCTGCCAAAGACTAAACGCGACACAGAGGCTTTGTGGGGCGAACGTGGGGAAAGGGAGAGAAAACTGGAAACAAAAAATCCCCGCAAAAGTGCGAGGAAATGTACATAATATAATAAGGAAGAAACTCATGCAAACGACAGCAAAAAAACAGGGGCCAGCCAGCATCACAACGCCAGTTGGCCCCTGTTTTCATTTATCTGTGTTTTCTTCTTCAACGACCTGCTCCGCGCACTTCGTTGCGCTGGCATACTTGAAGTATCTCACCTTGCGGCCGTACTTCCGTGCAAGATCGATGATGTTGTAATAAGACTTGTGACCGATGCAGTTGGTCTGAATCCAAACCACATCTGCCCTCCGTATGATTTCCGGACTGGAAATATCCTCACCCATGAATCGAACATCCGGAACTTTGAACTTGATCTCGCGCAGCCAAGAATCATGGCCGCCGAAAGCAATGATTCTCCGGGTCGTGTGGTAGGGGAATGTGATTTTTGCATCTTCTCTCTTTTCCTCTGCCCCGCTCTGCTGCTTCGATTCATTTTGCTGGTTGAACACAATCTCCCGAAGGTCGGCAAGCTCCTGCGTCATCTCCACCGATGCCGCCTCTGCTTTCTCCAGCTTCTCTTTCAACTCCCGGTTCTCCCGGCTCAGGCTGTAGTTCGCTTTCTTGGCCTGCTCTTTCAGCTGGGCAAGTTCCTTTTTTAATTTTTCAACTTCTTCTGCGGTCACGTTCTCCTTTTCAGGCTCATCTACCTTTTCCGGCTGTACAGGCTCATCCCAATCCCAGTCCTCAATATCAGGATCATACTGCCGCTGTCTGGATGCTTCGCCCAGCACATTCATGAGTGCGCACACCATATTGGCTTCAGAGGGTTTCATACCTCTCTTCTTTAATGGCCGGAACGCATCATCGAAGCGGTGCATATTTCGCGGCAGTATCGCACCGGTGTGTTCGTAGATGATCTGTGCGATGCTCACATCATGCGGCTCATATTCATCATCCGCATATTTTCGCCCTGCATATGTAGTTTCATACCATTCCGGATTCAGCGGCATGGACGGTATCCATTCGCCGTCATCGAACCAGAATCCATCATTCTCCTCATCATACTGCTCAAAGCCCCACGGCAGCATATATGCCGCTCGGCAGATAACCCCGGTCATGAACGAATACACCCATGCGTAATCGTCATCCTTGTCTATCAAATAAAGAATTGCAAAACACAACTCATATGGGTCTTCAACTGGGAAGTTGCACATGGCGTCTGCAAAATCCGCATCCATACATTTTACCAGACGATACTTGTCAAAAATGCCGGCCTGAAAGCTGGTAAAACGGAAGTCACCGATTTTCCTGCGGAGATTATTCTGTGTTTCCTCTGCCTTATCAATCTGGCGAATCAGCATCTCCGCTTCCCTTTTGGGGCTGTTTATTGGTGTGCTGCCAAGAAGCGGCAGCGGTGCAGTCAGAGGTAGTGTCTGTTTGGTCGGTTTCTTCGGTGCAATTTTCTCTTTAAGTTCCTCTATCTGCTCCGTCAGGCGGTCGAGTGCCTTATCCTGTTTGCACTTCTCATGCGCCATCGGATTTAAGGCTTTGAAATAGAGGTCCGTCCATTCCCAGAACTTTGTCTTCAGCTGGGTGACCGCCATCTCTTTCGCAACATCCGGGATAAGTTCTAGGATGGCATGGAAAACTGTGTCATCTCTTTTGGAGAGTATGTTCGGCGGTACGACATAGCGGTCTGCTTCACCATACCGATTCTGGATGACATACAGCATTCTTTCTATGATCTCATAGGAGAATCGTGTGTCGTAGATATCGGGCATGTCCACATAATCGCAGTCCTGCGGCAGCAGGTCGCAAAGTTCCTGCATCTCATGTGCTTCCCATATTTGATCGAGCATCCATATGGCCGCGCCGAGGCACAGATGGGCTTCTTCATCGATGGTGTCATAGGACAGGATGGGCAGCGAAGCAACGTCCGCAAACTCATTCATGATGTCGATTTCCGGGTATGTATCTGCATACCGTGCTTTCATCTCCGGCATCAGATGCGCCACCGCTTTGATTCTGCGGGCGTAGAACTTCTCTGTCAGGTCAAACTTCGTGATAATGTCCGACTTGCTCTTGCGCTGCACCCGATTCGCCAGCTGTAGGTTTTCCTGAAAAATATCCCGGATCATACTCAGTGTCGGGTCTGCGTTGACGCGCTTTTTCTTATTTCCCAACGGATACCACCTGCCTTTTTATCCCATTATACCTGTGAGTGGGGATCATAGCAAGATGGTGAGGGAGAAGAAACGACAAAAGAAGTGCCGAGACAACAAAAAAAGCCCACCTACGAACCATGTAAGATTTACACAGTGCGTAAATGGGCTGTTTAATGTATCCTCGAATCTTTATCCGACCAGCTTATACTCTTTCATGAGTTTATCGCGGTACGCAGGGTCTTCAGACATTTTTTCTAGGTCATCGAATTTCTTTGCTTTTACAAGGATATTAACCAATTTTGTCACCAGGTCAACACCCTCGTCGCGACCTTCTACTCGCCCCTCATTGCGGGCTTTATTTTCAATAGCAGTACCCAAGTTACACATACGCTGCACCTCACTTTCCAATTCTGCTGTCATCGCAATGTTGTATTTTTCGCTAAGGACTCTCTTCTTTTCGTCCGGTAACACTGTAGGAGAAAAAAGTGTGTTCAACAAGTTCAGGATTCCACAATCCGCCTCATTATCCGGTTCTCCCAGATTTAAGATAACTACTTCCATCAAATCGTAGTTTTCCTTTTTCACATAGGCATCTCCGAACACAGGTTCTTCGATGGTATGATACCGGAACATTCCATTCTTTCTGCAATCCGGGGTCGATGGGCAGATCCAGATTGAATAGACTTTTTGAATTTTCTCATAATGGTCGCCCGTGAACACTGTGCCATGCTGTTCCGAAATCATTCTTGCACAATAGTATGTTCCGCGAGTTACGAGCTCATACCCTGGTTTATCATCGGTTTGAATTTCCAAGTTGATAATCAGAGTAATGGGTTCTCCATTTTCCGGTGCAATGGCATTAAAGCGCACATCATAGTACACCGTTCCTTCATTTATTGAGCTGGACTCCGAATTCATCTTTGTCACTTGCTCATCA
>Ga0129310_1001525_pt1 | contig 19965 bp, 14 predicted proteins | sample Go1ome_2_FD_94433 | JGI IMG/M metagenome (GOLD analysis project Ga0129310, IMG submission 94433) | Western lowland gorrila individual fecal microbial communities from Wisconsin, USA - Go1022A metagenome | ecosystem: Host-associated > Mammals > Digestive system > Large intestine > Fecal | place...
GACTTGGTCTAGGCGTTTGTCAAAGGACTATGAAATTAAAACTTTTTACCAAGAAAATATTTGTATCATTTCAAATTTACAAACCCTGTTGCGTAGATTTTAGCTTGTGAAGACAGGTTCTCAATGATATGTACATAAGAACCGCTGTCCTTGAGTCTGGTAACTGTATTAAAACCGATCTGAAAAGAATTAGTCTTGCCTGTACCTGAATCAGGGTCATCACCGAATACCTTTGTTGTGCCCGTGTACTTAACGTTGCCGTCCTTATCTCTGATCTCAAACTGCAGAGGTGAAGAAGCATCGGTAACATAAGAAGCCTTCTTTTCCAGCTGAGGATAGTAACCGATCTGATTCAGGCGAACGTTGCTTTCGGGTCTTACAACGCCACACTCGTTAGGATTGAATTCGATTATACAGCCCCCGGGAGTAGTGTCGATCAGAGACAGATCATCGAATTTGAGGATCGTACCGTCGGGGAAACAATCTACCGGCTGATACATACCCATTCCGCCGTACTCGAATACCCATTCAGCAACCTCAATATCTTCTTTAGCTGTAAACTCAGCATCGAAGGTGTTGTCGCCTTTAGCGATCTTTACGCATTCCCACGTCTGATCGTAATTATCATTGCCGCTGTTGTTGTGCCAAACTTCAACATTTCCGCCGTAGTTAGCGATCTTGGTGTACAGCTCACCCTCTTCGGAAGAATTGACCTTCCAGTGTACCTTGTAAGTATGACCTTTTTGTATCACTAAATTTCTGCAACGGAACTGAAGATCCCATCTTGACTCGGGACCATCGTTATTCAGTATCGTTATATTGTAAGTGCCGTCTGAAATATCGAAGTCCTGCCGTGCCGGTGCATTCTCTAATGTGTGCCAGGGAAGACCCATGCCTGCTTCAAAGTCAGACTGGATAAGTATCTGTTCGTCTTCTGCAAACACACTCATAGGTGCAGATGCGGCTGCTGCCGATAAACCAGTGGTAATCGCCACAAGCCCTGCGGCGATCCGTTTCATTGTCTTGTGCATAATCTTTTGAACCTCCTTCTGAAAATAAAAGAACTTAAATCTGATACGGCTGTAACTTACAGTAAACGAAATATATACCTGAAACAGTCATAGCCATATTATAATTGGGATGGACATTTCACATCACAAGCATTACGCTGTTATGTCCAATAGATATTATATCACATTACTTTTCAAATTGCAATGGTTTCAATAATAATATTTCAATATTTTTTAATTTCAAACCTTTGTCGCATCAGATTTCCGTAGTATATAAAAAAACAATACGAAAGAACAGCCATTTTGTATCATCAGCAATACACATCAAAATCGGGAGTACAGAACTTAAGGTGGTTGGCGTATATATCCTTTTATTCACCACATTTTCAGCAGGTACGCTAAATGGATAGTCATATTTTCATATTTCAGGTATCATCATTCGGTGATAGTCAGCCCAAGCCGCTTAAGTTCACAGCAGAAGTCCTGCATATCTTTCTTTGAATTTTCACTTACGAAATCAATTCGCAGTTCCATCAGTTCGGAACTTAATACAAATCGCGGACATTCGGCAGAAAACTCACTTTCGAACTCAGTAAAGTCTTCAAAATAGAAAGTCGCATAGTCTTTGAAAACTATCATTTTGCTGTCAATTGTCTTGATGTCAGCATAGTTCTTTTTAAAAGGTTCCCAGTATTTGAATTTATATCCGTCCTCAGGTTCACCGATTGGATAACCCAACTTTTCGGTCATCTTTGAAGTCAGTTCGCCGTACCACTTTTTCCACATATCATCGGGCATCTCACCGCTTATCTGTATACCACTTGGCTCGACCGAAGCACAGAGTTCTGTGTCATCGCCTTTCCATGTGGGACATCCGTTTTCAATGCCGTACCAATAACCCATCGAGCGATAGACCTCATCTATCATTTTCCATACCTCTTCGGGTGCCGAATAGTGTATATTCAGGCAGATATCCCGCTCCACATGTATCATCTCCTTTTAATTTCGTCAGCAGAAAGCTGTTCACTCAAGCCATTTTCTTATTTCTTCCATTATATCCTCCGCACTCTTTTCACTTGGGTCTATGGGCTTGCCGAAAGATATGCTCAGCGAATATCGGCACAGCTTTTCTTTATCAAAAATATGCGGATACTGCCTGTTCACCGGAAATATCTGACCCGCGCCGACTATCTTTACAGGCACAGTCTTCACGCCTGTCTTTTTTGAGATAAGCGCCGCGCCATGCCTTAGTCTGCCCAGCCTGCCGCTGCGTGTGCGTGTCCCCTCAGGGTGTATCAGAAGCAGCCTGCGCTTTTTCAGCACAGCAGCCGCCCGCGCCAGTGCAGGCGCAAAATCGCCCTTTCGGTCGATGGGGATGCCGCCTGTGACACGGAAGATAAAACTTTTCAGCTTGTCATCAAGATGTTCCTGCGTTATCAGCGCACAACTCTCGCAAAGGTGAAATTTTCCTCGCAGTGCCGACAGCACCCACATGCAGTCAAGGTCGCTCTCGTGGTTCGGGCAGATGATATACCGCCCGCCGTCAGAGAGGTTTTCAAGCCCCTTTACCTCAAATCTGTAAAGCGCTTTCGTCAGCTGTGCAAAAGCATCAAAAAACATAAGTTCACGCACTCTTCGCTGCTGCGGGAAAAGTCTGTACTTCTCCTTAAGTCGCTGCTCAGCTGCCGCAAGACCTTTCTCTTTATCCGCCGCCTCACACAGCCGCCTTACTGTTCTGCGTTCATACACGCTCCTTACCGAGAAATATATCCCTCTTTCCTCTGCAAGTGATGCCATTTCCATAGCACCGAAACTGTCACCGCCCAAGTCAAAGAAGTCGTCATCAGCCCCCACCTTTGGAACTTTCAGCACTTCAGCCATTATGGAGCACAGCTGCCGCTCCGCTTCGTTTTTCGGTGCGGAGTATTTTTGTATCGGCATTTTGGGTGAGATATCGGGCAGTGCTTTTCTGTCCAGCTTGCCGCTGTTTGTCATGGGCATTTTTTCAAGCCGCATAAAGTGATTCGGCACCATATAAGGCGGCAGCTTTGTATGAAGATACTTGCGCAGCGCCCGTTCGTCCACAGCTTTTTCAGAGGTGTAAAAGCCTGCCAGCTGTTCGTTTTTGCAGTTTACCGCCGCCAGACCTATCCCCTCAAATGAGCAGATGGCGCACTCTATCTCACCAAGTTCTATACGAAGTCCCCGCAGTTTTATCTGAAAATCACGCCTGCCGAAGAACTCGACCGAACCATCTGCCCGCATAAGCCCCATATCGCCTGTTCGGTACATTCGCCCGCCGCTGAAAGGGTCATCGATGAAGCGCTCTTTGGTCAGCTGCTCATCAGTCAGATATCCTCTGCTGACTCCATCGCCCGCAATACATATCTCGCCCACTGCCCCCACAGGCATAAGCCGACATTCAGCATCAAGAATGTAGATCTTAGTATTGGCTATCGGTCTGCCGATGGTGATATCACGCATATCTGCTTTAGTAAGCGAAGACCATACCGTTGTTTCGGCAGGACCGTAGATGTTATATATATCAGCATTTGTGTGCTGTTTCAGTTCGTCCACCAGCGAAGAAGGCAATTCTTCGCCGCCCAGTATTATCTTGTTAAAACTCCTGAGATAGCCAAGTTCTCTTTTATCCAGCATGAACCCACGCATTTTTGTCGGGGTAGTCTGCAATATTTCAGGGCGGGCATCACAGACCAATTTGCTCAGCTGACGCTGTGACACAGCCTGTTCATCATCTGCAAGAATAACAGTGATGCCGTTAAGCAGTGCCATTATGCTCTCTGTCACAAATATGTCGAACACGAAGTCAGTCACAGAAACTATGCTTTTTTCGTTCTTTATCACTCTGCCGCAGAGGCTGTATCTGTTCTTTGCGCAGTAGTTCATCACATTGCGGTGTGTGACCGCAGTCGCTTTTGGCTTGCCTGTCGAACCCGATGTGAATATCACATAACAGAGATCGTCAGCGCTGTTTTCATACTGCGTAAATGCAGTTTTGCGGCTGTGATCGAAACTATCAAGTGCAATACCCTCAGCGTTTTCAACACCGCAGTTCAGCATGAACTTTGCACCCACGCTCTCGGTCATAAACCTGACCCTGTCAGCAGGCAGTTCGGGAGATACGGGCATATATGCTGCGCCTGTCTTCAGCACCGCCAGCATTGCCACTATGATATACGGATCTCTGCGGGCTGTTATCGGCATGATATCTCCACGCCCAATGCCCTTTTCTTTAAGATATGCCGCCAGCCGATCTGACATTTCATCAAGTTCTCTATATGTGTACCCCTTGCCGTGAAATACAAGTGCTATCTTGTCGGGAAGCGATTTCGCTGTTTCCGCAAATGCAGAATGTACGCACTTGTCCCTATTGTATTCGGCATCGGTCGCATTGAAAGTATTTACAAGCAGTTCGCGCTCACTCTTCGGCAGAACAGATATCTCACCGACCGCTTTATCCCCTTTCACCATCTGCGATATGATGTGCTTTATCCGCTCTGCCAGCAGACTTATCTCGCGGCTGTCGCGGAAAACTTCAGTCTGATAGTCAAAAGTGAGGGTACAGCTGCCATTGCTGTCACGGTCATCTATATGCAGTGCCAGCGGCAGTTCGGAACAGCCGTTTGAGAACCACTCTGTTCTCGCAGGCACATCAGTGCGGGTATTCTGAAAGCTGACTATCACATCAAAAAGCCGCCCCGTTACACCTGCCGCCGACTTTATCTCCTTGTAGGGCAGTTTTCTGCGGCGATATATCTCATGGTGTGCGGCAAAAATTCTTTTGCAGAGGTCAGCAGCGCTGTCGTCCTCTCTAACCATGACAGTCAGCGGAAGTGTCATGATATACATGCCTGCGGTCTTTTTTTCATCGGCGGTGCTTCTGCCCAACACAGGTACACCGATGGTGACAACTTCTGCCGAATTTATCCTTGCAAGATATAACAGCACAGCGCTCTCAAAAAGCGCCGCAGGAGATACCTTGTTCTCAACACAAAATCTCTCTGCCGCCGAATACTTCTCCGCTGAGAGATAAGTGATATATCTTTCGGCAGATATGCCCGCATCATTACTTCGGCAGGCTCTTATCGGCGCTGACTTGATGCTGTCGGCATACTTTTTCTTCCAGTAGCTTATGTCAGCATCATGCTTTTGTGACTGCATATATGCGCAGTACCTTTCTGCACTGCGCATATAGCTGTACACATCATCGCTCACAGCTTCGCCCTTGTGTATCTGTTCATATATCCTGTAAACATCGTGCGCCAGTATATTGTAACTCATGGCATCAGCGATGAGGTGAGAACAGCAGAGCACTATACCGCTCTGCTGCGGAAGTTCAAAGACAGTCAGCCTGTACATTCTACCGCCGTCAGTGTCAAATCGTCTGCGTGCTTCAGCGCGGCAGAATGTGCGCATCTCCTCCACTGAAGAGAAACTTTCAAAGCCTGTCACGCACTCTTCATCACTGACAAACTGCCTGATGCTGCCGCCGTCAGCACAAAACCGCAAACGCATAGCCTCCTGCCGACAGACAAGTTTTTTCAGTGCTGTAAATAGTGTATCTCTTTCAAGCCTCTCACCGAATATTATCGCACCGCAAAGCGTTGATATACTGCTCTCGCTGTAAAAGACCTGCATCTCAGCGATATTTTTCTGAGCAGGGGTAAGGGGATATGACCTATAGTTCTCAGCTGTCATTTTTGCGCTCCTTGATACGCCGTATAGCGTTTTTTTAATTATACCACCATCACCGATATATGTCAATCGACACTTCTCAGGTGCGTTGAAATCTCTCACGCCGTCAGCAAACGGTAACTTACGATAAAAAAGCCTTATCCCATGTCACAGGGATAAGACTATTTCAGTGTGCGGGCTCATCTTGAGCATTGACGATGCTTTCGGGCCTCCCGCTCTGTTCAGTATATCAGTACTGCACGCTGTCCGTTTGACAGACAGCTTCACCGAGAGCGCGTGCCTCCTCGCATTCGGGGATATCTTTCATGTCCATGTCATCGGTGTGCAGCATGGCGGCTTTACCGAGATTTTTCCATGCAAGACGCTTCATCATATAATCAAAATGCCCGTAAATAAGTTCGGGGTGACTTCCGCCCGCCGCTACCAGCAGAGCGCCGCCCCTGCCTTTACCTATCAGTTCACTTCTTTCATACTCTGCCAGCGCCCATAACCTGTCAATGACATTTTTCAGCAGACCGCTGTAATCCCAGAAAAACAGAGGAGTCGCAAAAACGATGGTGTCTGCCTTGCGAAATTCTTCATAGACGATATCCATGTCATCGCGCTGTACACAGGGGTGTGCCCTGTCTTTACCGCCTTTAAGACAGCCGATGCAGCTATGGATATGAAGTCTGCTAAGTTCAAGTACGCGGACGGTATTCCCGCCTTTTTCAGCGCCTTTGCGAAATGACTTTATCATCGCCGCCGTGAAAGCATCTACTCTTGCAGAACCGTTCAGAACAAGAATATTTGACATTACTGTACCTCCCGTTAATATATCCTGTTGATGTCCTCTGTTCAGATTATACAACGCTTATCTCCCGATGTCAAGCGATAAAGCCGCCAACTATCGCTGATGCTCACTGAAAGGCTGTTTGGTACGGTTTGTCAGCGGGATGACCACATTAAAATATGCACAAAATATTCGGAAAAACATCGGTGGATTTTTAATTGTGCAAAAATTGAATTTTTTTGCTATATTGAATGACATTAGCGTTGTACGAAGCCTGACATCTGCAAAAAAATGACCATTTTTCAGGGCTTGATGCGGATCCATCATCATATGTTCAGGGAAAATGGCTCAACGTTGAAAAATAGGGCAAAATATGGTATAATAATGCAGTAATATTCGGATAAGCTGCGGTTGATATCAGCCGCAGCTTGTTCATGGTATGGAGATGTTAAAATGAATAAAAACATGGATATGCTTCATGGCACCATAGGTGACAAGCTGATGACCTTTGCGCTCCCGCTGGCTGCAACAGGTATTTTGCAGCAGCTTTTCAATGCTGCTGATATCGCGGTGGTAGGACGCTGCGTCGGCAAAAATGCGATGGCGGCTGTGGGCAGCAACACCCCTGTAACAGCGCTGATACTCAGCCTTTTCACAGGTATCTCGATAGGCGCGAATGTCGTCATATCAACGCTTATCGGTCAGCGCAAGCCCGAAAAAGTCAACAAGGCGGTACACACCGCACTGCTGTTCGCATTTGTGGGCGGTGTGATATTCGCATTGATATGTGAACTTCTGTCGCGGCAGATACTCAGCCGCATGTCCATACCCGATGAAGTATTCGGCATGGCACTGCTATACTTCCGCGTTTATGTGGCAGGCATGCCCGTAATACTGCTGTACGACTTTGCCTCAGCGGTATTCCGAAGTCACGGCAATACCCGCACACCGCTGATATGTCTGCTGACATCAGGTGTAATAAACGTTCTGCTGAACCTGTTTTTCGTGCTGGTGCTGAAAATGACGGTCAACGGCGTGGCGCTGGCAACTGTCATATCAAACCTGATAAGTTCAGTGCTGCTGATATTCTTTCTCATGCGCGAAAGATCGGAGATACACTTCTCATTCCAAAAACTCGGAATCGACAAAAAGCAGCTCAGCATGATGATCAGCATCGGACTGCCTGCGGGCATTCAGGGCATGGTATTCGCCATCTCCAACATAATAATACAGTCCTCGATAAACAAGCTGGGCAGCGATGTCATGGCGGCATCATCGGCGGCATTCAACATCGAGATATTCGCCTACTACATCCTCAATTCCTTCGGGCAGGCGTGTACGACATTCGTGGGGCAGAATTACGGTGCAAAACAGCCCGAAAGGTGCATAAAAGCTACAAAGATAGCGCTGGCGCAGGACATGGTCATCACGGTGGTGATGTCAATGCTGATACTGCTGGCAGGCAGACCACTCTTATACATTTTTAACTCGAATGAATCAGTCATATCTGTCGGCATGATACGCATGAAGTACGTACTGCTGAGTGAGGGCATAAATGTCATAATCGAGATAATGTCAGGCTGCATGCGCGGTTACGGACGCTCTTTCATACCTGCGCTGATATGCACAGCAGGCATCTGCGGTGTGCGAATAACATGGGTCTACAAAGTGTTCGTTCACCACAAAACATATGCCACACTTCTTAAAGCCTACCCCCTCAGCTGGGCAGCGACCTGTGTGGCACTGGTCATAGCGTACACTATACTGCGCAGAGTAACGATGAAAGATTTCTTTGAGGGGAAATCAGCCTGAACTGCACAAAAAAACATTGCATAAAAAAACATAACGATCGGCATACCTGCCATGTTTAGGTATGCCGATCGTTTTTTCAAAGCCGCGCTATACCCTGACTCTTCGGATACTTCCTTGCCAAATGTTCGTCAATACGTTATAATATAGTCAGCAAAAGTGCCTTTGGACTTGATAAGGAGTGATAAATATGACAATAGGTGCGATCATCAAAAAACTCAGGCAGGAGCAGGACATAACACAGGAGCAGCTTGCCGATGCCCTCGGCATAACATCACGGGCAGTGAGTCAGTGGGAAACAGACAGAACAGCACCCGATATTTCCCAGCTCCCTGCACTTGCCAATTTCTTTGATGTGACAACAGACTGTCTGCTGGGCGTGGATATCAGCAGTAAAGAAGAAGAGGTCGGAAAGATACTGAAGCATATCCGTAAATATCAGGAGCAAGGCGATATGGAGAGCACAGCAAAATACCTCAGGGAGAAGTTAAAGATCTATCCCAACGAGCCTGTGCTGCTGAGCGAACTGGCATCTGCTTTGCAGGACTATTATTTTAATCAGGGCAAAGCCGACACGGAAGAACTTAAAAAGGAAAAGTCTGATGAGATAATCGCCTTATGCGAAAGGGCGCTGAGATACCATGACCCGACCGAAAACACCAGCTTTCCGAAACAGATACTTATAACACAGTATATATCATATCTGCACGATAAAGAGAAAGCGGAAAAACTGGTCATGACACTGCCCAATATATTCTGTACAAGAGAGAGGTATGCAGGTGAACTGTATGACGGGAAAGAAGCACTTGCACACAGACAGTCAGCGCTTTGGAATCTGACAAATATGATGCAGGATACGCTGCGGAATATATCATGTGATAATCTATACACCTGTGAGCAAAAAATCGCGATACTAAAAGCAGCCGATGCCATGTCAGAACTGATAACCGGCGGCAGACTGAACTTTTTTCACTGTAAAGCAGCGGTCAATGCAGCAACGGAAGCGGTGTATTTATTAAATCTGGGGGAAAAAGAAAAAGCAATCGACATGCTTGAAAACGCATACTACCATGCCGACTGCTATGAAAATCGTCCTGACGGCGAAAAATATGCTCCCTGCTGGTTTTCCGAGATCGACGACAAACGGTCATATGTCCACAAAACATCACCCGATACTGCTTATGACAGCGTTTATAATATCATCATAAGACCGGAAAACAACTTCTTAAGAACGCTTTACGGCAGTGAACGCTTTGAAAGCCTGATGAAAAAGCTGAAAGAAAAGATAACCAAATAACAGACTGCGACATACCTGCTTTGTGCGGGTATGCCGCATTATCTTTTACCCGATGAAGAATAAACTAATCGGTGTAAGATAGTCACATTTTCTAAAATCTTTGTACCAACCGACAAATTATCATGCTATGATTTGTTTATGCCTACAAAACTCAAAACGTGTATACGTTTACATCTAAAAAGCCCATTGACTTAAATTTAATCATGTGTTAGATTAAATTTAATGAAACGTTTCAGAACCACAAGCAAACGATAGATCGACAAAACCGAAAGGAAGCGAAAACAATGGTCAATATGCAGACGAATATCAAGGCTGTAAAGCGCACAGCAGCAGCAATGCTGTCAGCGATGCTGCTGGCATTATCCATGCCCGCAGTCCCCGCAGATGCGGCATCGAACGGGTTTTATGTCAGCGGTACAAGCATCAAAGATGCTAACGGAAATAACTTCGTTATGCGCGGCGTAAATATCGCCCACGCATGGTACAGTTCATACACTTCGACCTCTATTAAAGGCGCAGCTGACAACGGCGCAAACACCGTCAGGGTAGTTGTTGCCGACGGCAAGAAGTGGTCAAAAACTTCAAAGAGCGACCTGCAAAACATAGTAAACGAATGCAAAAAGAACGACCTTGTGTGCATACTGGAAGTTCACGATGCCACAGGCAGCGACAACACATCAGACCTCAATGCAGCCGTTAATTACTGGATAGAGAACAAAAGCGTACTTCAGGGCAACGAGAAGTATGTTATTCTCAACATAGCCAACGAGTGGTACGGCAGCTGGAATGGCTATTCATGGGCTGAGGGCAATAAGTCTGCGGTGAAAAGCATAAGAAATGCAGGCATCAACAACATGATAATGGTCGATTGTGCAGGCTGGGGACAGTACCCCGATTCCATCAAGGACTACGGCAAATCTGTGTTCAATGCCGACTCGAAGAAAAATACAGTGTTCTCAATACACATGTACGAGTACGCCGGAGGTAATTCAAGCACTGTCAAAAAGAATATCGACAATGCACTGGGTATAGGCGTGCCTGTCGTGATAGGTGAATTCGGCGGAAAGCACACCAACGGCGATGTAGATGAAGCGACTATCATGAGTTACTGCACACAGAAAAATGTCGGCTATCTCGGCTGGTCATGGAAAGGCAATGGCTCCGACCTTTCATATCTTGATATCGCAAACGACTGGTCAGGCACTTCACTTACCTCATGGGGCAACACCCTGATAAACGGCAGCAACGGCATAAAGAAGACCTCAAAGAAATGCTCGGTATTCACCGGAAGCAGTTCTTCAAACAGTTCTTCATCGAACAGTTCATCATCGGGAAACTCCTCGTCATCAAGCAGCAGTTCATCATCAAGCAGCGGCGACCCTTATGTTTCGCTGTTCTGGGGACAAAGTTCAGCCGGCGCATGGGGTCAGCCTGTATCCGTCATGACCACGAAGAACGGCGGCAGCTTTGATGCAGCCAATATCAAGAAAAACGGCTACTTCTACGTTGAATACACCAACAGCAACCGTAATCAGATAGAACTTATACTGCAAAGCTGGAGCGGCGGCAGCGGATGGGCAAAAGTACAGGCTTATGAATTCGGCAGCGCGAACGGTCACAGCTATGCCAAGTTCTCTTACAACGACTGTGTGAATGCTTTCGGTACAAGCAATTTCAGCAGCTACCTCGATCAGATACATGTAGGCTGCATGAAGAACACCACCACAGTATACTCGGTATGCTACTGCTATCCGAAATGACCTTATCAAAGCGGTTCTGTAAAGAGCCGCTTTTTTATGCAGAAAAAACCTTTGCTGACACAGAGGTTTGATAATATTTATTCAAATCTAAATATTGACTATTTGTAATCAACATGTTATAATAAAAATAATAAGCTGTGCCGAAGCATATCCTATAACAGACGGTACAGCTGATAACTATGTCAGCAGGGGTGATAGCTACGGCTAAAGGCGTAACACTTGGGGATATCGCAAAGGCTTGCGACACCAGTATCGTGACCGTTTCAAAGGCACTGACAGATAAAAAAGGTGTCAGTGATGAACTTCGCAGAAAGATAAAAGCGACCGCCGAAGAGATGGGCTATGTTTCATCGAGGGCGGCGAATATAAAGAACAACCACATTGTCGGCGTTGTGATACCCGAAAAATTCATGAACCCCAACGGTTCATTCTACTGGGCGCTCTATAACGACCTTGTCAAGCAGTTCAGTGCAGAGGGGTATTACTGCCTGATAGAACAGATATCGCAGGAGGACGAGGACAAGCTGGTCATGCCGAAATTGGTCATGGACGGCACCGCGTCATCGGTCGTGTCGCTGGGTCAGCTGAGTCGTGAATATGCGGCAGAACTGGTGCGAAATATGCCAAATCTGGTGTTGCTGGACTACTACATCCACGGACTTGAACTTGATTCGGTGACCACTGACGGTTACGGCGGCGGATATGAACTGACTTCATATCTCTGCGAACTCGGTCACAGAAATATCGGCTATATCGGCACTGTCAAAGCGACCAGCAGCATTTTCGACAGGTACATGGGGTACATGAAAGCCATGATAGACAACGGTCTTGAAGTGCGAAACGAATGGACGCTCGATGACCGTGACTGCCGCGATTTCATAAAGATAGCATTCCCCGACGAACTGCCGACGGCATTTGTCTGCAACTGCGATGAAGCCGCGTTCCACACCATTCGTCAGCTGGAAGAGCGGGGTCTGCGTGTACCTGAGGATATTTCGGTGGTAGGTTATGACAACTACCTGATATCAGAGATATCAAAGCCGTCCATAACGACAATAAACGTTAATTCTGTGAAGATGGCTGCCGAAACTGTCAGGATACTGCTCAACAGGATAGAATTTCCTGACAGCGACAAGATAAATGTCAAGATAAGCGGTGAACTTATCATTAAAGACAGCGCGAGAAAAATTTAAGATACTGATATGCAAGGGGCATCGCTGCGGCGGTGCTCCTTTTGTCTTTATTTGGATAAATCGACTGTAAACGAATACATTGTTTGTGGAATATGCACAACGATAATACAAATTAATTATCTTTTGCAACAAAATTTAATTGTAAAATAAGATAATTTTATTCAAACTATTGACTAATCGTTAGCTAGGTGATATACTTTGTTTCAAGATAATTAAATCTCAGCAAGAGATTAATTTTTAACCAACATAAATGGAGGATATCACTATGAACAAAAAGAGGATTATTTCAGCGATGCTGGCATGTGTTGTTTCTATGAGCGTTGCAGCGGCACTTTCGGGCTGCGACAGCAGCAGCGAGGGCAGCAGCGGCAAGTCTGCAAAAAAATCTGAGGACGGCAAAGCAGTGCTGGAAGTGCTGACACACCGCACCGACCGTGTAGATGACGGCAGCCTTGATGAAATGACTAAGGCTTTCGAGGAAGAAAACAACTGTGATGTGCAGTATGTAGCATATCAGGATTACACAGGCACCATAGCAACAAGAATGGGTACTGATGATTACGGCGATGTACTTATGATACCAGATGATGTTGAACTTAAAGATTTGGGCAATTTCTTTGAACCTCTCGGCACTTACGATGAGATGAGCGCTACCTACCGCTGGGCAGACAGAAAAATGGACGCTGACAAGAATGTGTACGGCATAGCTTACGGCGGCAACGCTGTCGGTGTGCTTTATAACAAGAAAGTCTGGAGCGATGCAGGCATAACCGCTTTGCCCAAGACCCCCGATGAATTTCTGGCTGACTTGCAGCTTATCGCTGACAAGACAGATGCTATCCCCTACTACACACAGTACGCCGATGCAAGCTGGACTATCACCCAGTGGCAGAACCTTGTACTTTCCGCAACAGGCGACCCTGAGTACGAGAACAAGCTGCTTACCGACAAACTTGACCTCTTTGCAGAAGACGGCGGTTACTACCCTGTTTATAAGCTGATGTTCGACCTGTTCTCCACACCTTCGGTAATAGAAGAAGACCACATGACCACCGAATGGGAGTCCTCAAAAGTCTGGATGGGCGAGGGCAAGATAGGCACTATGATGATGGGTTCGTGGGCGATAGCACAGTTCCGTGAGCAGGCTGAGAACCCCGATGACATCGGCTACATGCCTGTGCCGATAACTGCCGCCGACGGCAAGCAGTACGCCGAGACCGCTCCCGATTACTGCGTTGGCGTTAGCAAACACGCTGACAACAAGGAACTTGCAAAGAAGTATGTCGAGTGGTTCACAGGCGAGTCGGGCTTCGCTGAGAAAGAGGGCATGATACCTGCAAAGAAAGATTCCGCACTGCCTGACAACCTTTCAGAATTTGAGAACGCAGAGTTCTTTGAAAAGGCTGCCACCCCAGAAGAACTGGTGGGCAAATTCAACGAGATCGACACCAAGTCGGGCGTTGGCGTTTACAACGGTGATACCGACAACTTCAAGATAAAGCTCGCAGAGGCAGCATTTGCAGGCAAGGGCGAAGACGAGTTCAAAGCGATAATCGCTGCCGAGAACGAGAAGTGGGCAGCCGCAAGAGATGAGATACTGGGTTAAATTTCCACTTATTTTCCTATTTTTACCCTAATAAGCGGACGGTCAGACCGTCCGCTGCTGTTTTGCAAAGGAGTTATCTATGAAGACCAAAAACGGCAGAAATGTCGGCTTCGGACAGTGGCTCAGGACATATGAGGGTCAGAAGCTGTACGTTTCTATTTTATTTTTATTGATACCGCTGGCGCTGCTTGTGCTGTTCACCTTTGTTCCTGCCGTGAACATGGTAGGATACAGCTTTCAGGAACGCGACCAGTTCGGGGTAGACCCGAAATTCGTGGGATTTGAAAACTACAAGACCATTTTCACAAACCCCGACTATTTCATAACTTTCAAGAACAGCCTGTACTATCTGGCAGGTTCATTCGTACAGCAGATAGTTGCACTGCTGGTGGCATCTATACTCTGCTCGAAAATAAGGGCGAAAGGCTTTTTCAAGGGCGTGCTGTTCTTTCCGTATCTTATGAACGGCGTAGCTGTCAGCATAATCTTCCTGCGTTTTTTCACAAAGGGCAATCCCCCGCTGACGCAGGAAGGCACACTGAACAGTGTGCTGGCGCTGTTCGGCGCTGAACCTGTTCGCTGGTTCGACCCCGCAAACACCTTTCTTGTGAATTGCTGTCTGGTGTTCGTGTCCATATGGAGATATATCGGCTTCGATATAATCATGTACATCGGCGCGATACAGTCCATCAGCCCCGACCTTTACGAGGCATCTAACCTTGACGGCGCAAACCCATTCCAGCAATTCCGCTACATCGTATTTCCAAGCATAAAGCCTATAGTTTCGCTTCAGCTGATACTGGCAGTCAAGGGCGCGATATCGGTGTTCGAGATACCATACATCATCACAGGCGGAAATTACGGCAGTTCGACATTCGTCATAAAAACGATCGAAACTGCATTCAAGAAAAAGCAGGTGGGACTTGCCTGCGCTATGGCGGTAGTACTGCTGGTAATAATCATCGTGGTGACGCTGATACAGAAGTACTTCTTCCGCGAGGGCGATGACAAGCCTGCAAAGTCCACCAAAAAGGAGGCGGCATGATGAACAGCGAAGCACAGAAAAAGCCTGTCTACATCTCACAGATAGTCATTAAGATACTTTCATATGCGGTTCTCATCTGCGGGTGTCTTATGGTGCTGATACCGATAGTCGTGATACTGCTGGGTGCTTTTAAGGACAGCAAGGAGTTTGCCAACTCAGGCGTGTTTGAAATGCCAAAGTCCTTTGCTTTTGACAATTTCAAGACTGCATTCTTCGAGGGCAAGGTGATGCGCGGACTCTTCAACACATTCATCATCATCGTCATCTCCTGCTTTGGCACCATACTTACAGGCACCATGACAGCTTTCATAATACAGCGCTTTGAAAGCAAGATGACCCGCCTGATAAAAGGCGCTTTCCTGCTGGCGACACTTTTGCCGAATATCTCTATGCAGGTAACTGTTTTCCAGATAATCAGCAAGATGGGGCTTTATAACACAATGGCTGCCCCGATAATCCTCTATGTGGGAACAGACATAATCTCGATATACATTTTTATGCAGTTTCTCAGCCAGATACCCGTATCGCTGGACGAAAGCGGTATCATGGACGGTGCAAGCTATCCGAGGATATATTTCTCGATAATTCTGCCCAACCTGAAACCTGCGGTCGCAACGGTGCTGATAATCAAATTCGTCAGCATTTACAACGACTTCTACACCCCGCAGCTGTACATGCAGGACGAAAGCCTTCTGGTAGTATCGACAGTTCTGTACAAGTACATCAGTTCCACCAAAATACAGTGGGAAGTGGTGTTCTCCGGAATAATACTCTGCATAATACCCACACTGCTGATATTCCTGTTCTTGCAGAAATACATCTACAGCGGTCTGGTATCGGGTGCAGTAAAAGAATAGACTTCCACAAAAGATATCATATCTTTCCTTCCCCAAGCGGTACACCCATACCGCATATACCTGAAAAAAGCCGTCCTTTTTTACCCAAGGACGGCTTTTTTGCTGTTGTTTATCATTCTTATTATGGCTTTCCCTTTAGCACATCGGCTGAAAATGCGGTAAACAAAAGGATAATCGAGCGCCAATATCTTTAGATATACGCCAGCCAACTTAAAATCTGTAAAAAATGTTTTTGTGGTGTGTCATCGGGATACCCGCGATCATCTTATACCTGTACAAACCAAAGTTTTCAGGCATTCTCCATCGCATCACGGAGTATCTTCTCGGAGTCCATGCCTGCAATATCAAGCATCTCCGCCACAACAAGCCTTGTATTCTTTATGCCGAAACAGCCCTGTGCCAGTGCCTTGATATAATCATAGCTGAAATCGGGGATATATTTGCCGCCCGAAGTGGTCACATAGACCAGTTCATCTGCACTGCACATGCCTACAGGTGTGCCGTCCGAAGAATAGCGCGAAACTATGCCTACCGCATAAATGTTCTCGATGTAGACTTTCAGCAATGATGGAAAAGAACCGTCCCAAAATGGCGCGGCTATGACTATCTTATCTGCATTTGCAAACTGATGAGCGCGGTCGAACATTGAGTTCTCCAGTTCACCCGCGTTGAGCAGTTCGGTGCGTTTACACAGCTTTTTTTCGTTCAGCGGCTTTATGTCCTCAGCAGGCAGAAATACCTCATTGTATTCACCCATTTTTTTCAGCACAGCCTGCGCCAGACGTTCAGTACGTGAACCCCGTCTTATACAGCAATTGATATAAAGTACCATTCAGACTCCCCCTTTTCTACCGAACTATGTTTATCATATTCGTCAGTTCTTTCCAGACGCACTCTTCTGTTATCTTCCCACCGTCAGCCGCCGATATGCGTTCACAGCGGCATATGGCGGATATCCTGTGACCGATATGCCGAGATAGCTGTCTACATGCCCGATCTTTCCGCATGCGGCTGAATATCCGTTATCTTTCCACGCGCCGAAATCACGGGCAAGAAAACTTATCAATAAAAGTTCCTTGAAATGCTGTCATTCCAGGTGTTATTTTTTAAGGGTCAACTATATTATTTTTCGTGGTTACCCCGCTGACGCACCACAAGAAAAGGCGGTTTATGTACATCTTATCCACGACTCAGGCGAGGTAAAGATATACAACATTAAACCGACATTTTGTTCACCGCATTTTCAAATGGTGTGCTAAAGAGATAGCCATGTTATTTTTTCCGACCGTCTGAAACAGCAGTTCAGCGGGCGGTCACAATTACTTTATCTCTATATGGTCTATCTTCATCCAGTCTATGGAATATATCTCACCTGACGGCACTGTCATCTCGATCGGGTCGCCCGCGCTGAGAACCAGCTTGATATCGACATCGGTATCTCCTGCGTTGGTAAGCAATCCGCTTATACCGACATCGATCTTCTCGCCCTTTTCGACACCATTGACGAAAACTGTAGGTATCTCAAGGTCATCGGGACTCAGCATATCAGTGGTGAGTTTCTCGACGCTGACATAGAAATTCTCTCCTGCCGAGAATATATATTGTTCTTCCCTGCCGATACCCTCTATCTCCTTGATCGGGTATGTATAAGTAGAGGTCATGTAATCCCAGTCGTTCATGACATGCACGACAAGGTCAGTATCGGTATCGTTGACGAATACAGGCATTTCCTCTTTGCTTTCTGCTTTGTAGAGTTTGCCCTCTTCAAATTCAGAGAGTTTGGCCTCGCCGTCATAACTCCATTCAACTATATCCTTGCCGATCGTGGGGTCAAACTTTTCAGCTATCTCTTCGCCCGACAGCGCACCGTAGCTTTCGCCTGTCAATGTGCTGATAAGTTCGTAATCGCCCAGTTTGCCGCTTGACGCATCTGTCTTTAAAAGGTAATTTGAACTGAATTTGAAAAGCACATCGCCAAATTCCTTGTCCATTTCAAGTGAATAGAATGTGCCGTAATCATCATCAAGTATAAGATCGACCGAGTATTTCTCGCCTATCAGACCACTGCCGACTATCTGATATTCCTTGACACCTGCGGGCGCCTCTACAGTCTGCCCGAAAACGACTGCTTCGCCCTCGTTTTCAGCGGGGATCTCTGCATTATCTGCGGTTTCCTCCGACCCGGATGTGATCTCGTCAGCCGATGACGCTTCTGCCGCAGAGGAATTTTCTGCCTTTGAATTGCTCGACTTTTCCTTATCGCCGCATGCTGTCATGCCAAGACACATGACAAGTGCAGCCGCCATTGCTATCGTTTTTTTCATTTTTACCTCTCCTTATCTTGATATCGGTTAAATAGTAAACGACATACTTATTTCTGCATTCATCGCTTGCAGATGCTATGTTTTTGGCAGCTGTCAGCGATGAATGTTCTGAGATCTATATCTTTACTACAGGACATGCTCTTCCCATATATTATAACACAATAACTCCATCGGTGCAAGAATAATTAAGCAATTTGACGGTTTCGATGAACTTAAACTTGCACAAAGTTTTAAACAGCTTTTTGTGCATCACAACGGTCGGCATCAAATATGAGGTGATTTTTCACATTGTAGCATATTATCAAAAACGAAAGTACAGCAAAATGCTCAGTAGGAGTCAAAAAATGTTTATGAATTTGACCATTTAAGTTTGTGCATTCTGACTTAACATTGGTTCTGTGACTTTGAACGCACAGATGCGCTTGACACTTTTTTTGATCTGTGGTATAATATTAGCGCTGGTTCGGAGGGCAACACATTCGACAGAAATGTAATGCCGGATAAGACCGCAGGCTGAGATGTCTGCTGTTTTATCCGGCTTTTTTGATGGAGGTAACTATGAAAGACAATGATTTTACAAGCGGTGCCATTCTGCCTAAGCTGCTGAAATTCATGCTGCCAGTACTATTTGCAATGTTTTTGCAATCGCTGTACGGTGCGGTCGATTTGCTGGTAGTAGGGCGATTCAGTGATAACTCGGCAGTTTCGGCAGTTTCAACAGGTTCGCAGATAGTACTTACACTGACGAACATTCTTGTCAGCTTTTCGATGGGCATAACTGTTTCGGTGGGGCAGAAGATAGGTCAGAAACGTCCCGAAGATGCCGCAAAGACCATCGGCACAGGGCTTTTGATATTCGCTGTTGTGGGGATCATGCTGACGATACTGTGCCTTTTGGGTGCTGAGATGCTGGCAAAGATAATGAACGCTCCCGCTGAGGCATTTAAAGTCACATCAAGCTACATAAGGATATGCGGTTCGGGATTTCTGATAATAACTGCTTACAATCTGCTGGGAAGCATTTTCAGGGGACTGGGCGATTCGCGCACACCGCTGACAGCGGTGGGGATAGCCTGCATCTTCAACATAATCGGTGACATTTTCTTTGTGAAGAAACTACATATGGGTGCATCGGGTGCGGCGCTGGCTACGGTACTGGCACAGCTGATCAGCGTACTTATCTCACTGGTCATAATCAGGCGGACTGAACTGCCATTTGAATTCAGAAAGTCGCACATAAAATTCTACAAGCCCTGTGCCGTGTCTATCTTCCGCATCGGCACGCCTATTGCTTTACAAGATCTGCTGGTGGGGATATCTTTTCTTGTGATGCTTGCTATCGTCAACGATATCAGCCTTACAGCTTCGGCAGGTGTGGGCGTGGCTGAGAAAGTCTGTGCGTTTATAATGCTGGTACCTGCGGCGTTCATGCAGTCGATGTCGGCTTTCGTGGCGCAGAATTACGGCGCGGGCAAATATGACACAATGCCATTAAGCTAACAAAAACCAATCTCACCTAACCTCCCACGACCATCTTCACAAATAATTTTAGGCGCAGCAAAGCTGACAGTCCACA
>Ga0129310_1001526_pt1 | contig 19956 bp, 13 predicted proteins | sample Go1ome_2_FD_94433 | JGI IMG/M metagenome (GOLD analysis project Ga0129310, IMG submission 94433) | Western lowland gorrila individual fecal microbial communities from Wisconsin, USA - Go1022A metagenome | ecosystem: Host-associated > Mammals > Digestive system > Large intestine > Fecal | place...
CATTCTGGGCACCGGCTTCGACTTTGATCTGGACATCCGTCTGGGCGCCGGCGCATTCGTCTGCGGCGAAGAGACCGCTCTGATGCAGTCCATCGAGGGTAAGCGCGGCGAGCCGCGTCCCCGTCCTCCGTTCCCGGCGGTCAAGGGTCTGTTCGATAAGCCCACTATCCTCAACAACGTTGAAACCTACGCCAACGTCGCGCAGATCATCCTCAACGGACCGGAATGGTTTGCCTCCATGGGCACCGAAAAGTCCAAGGGCACCAAGGTCTTCGCGCTCGGCGGAAAGATCAAGAACACCGGTCTTGTCGAGATTCCCATGGGTACTACCCTGCGCGAGATTATCTATGATATCGGCGGCGGCTGCCCCAACGGCAAGAAGTTCAAGGCTGCGCAGACCGGCGGTCCTTCGGGCGGCTGCATCCCTGCGTCGCTGCTGGATACCCCCATCGACTATGACAACCTGCTCGCCATCGGCTCCATGATGGGCTCCGGCGGCATGATCGTCATGGACGAGGACAACTGCATGGTCGATATCGCCCGCTTCTTCCTCGACTTCACCGTCGATGAATCCTGCGGTAAGTGCCCGCCCTGCCGCATCGGCACCCGCCGCATGCTGGAGATCCTCGAGCGCATCACCGAGGGCAAAGGCGAAGACGGCGATATTGAAAAGCTGGAAACTCTGGCCAAGAATATCAAGGCTTCCGCGCTGTGCGGCCTGGGTCAGACCGCGCCCAACCCGGTGCTGTCCACCCTGCGCTACTTCCGCGACGAGTACGAAGCCCATATCTATGAGAAGCGCTGCCCGGCCGGTCATTGCCGCAAGCTGCTGCGCTACACGATCGATCCCGAGGTCTGCAAAGGATGCTCTCTCTGCTCCAAGGTTTGCCCCGTCGGCGCAATTTCCGGCGAAGTTAGAAAGCCCTTTGTCATTGATTCTTCCAAGTGCATCAAGTGCGGTGCATGTATGGAGAAGTGCCGTTTCAACGCGATTTCCCGTAAATAGAAGAGGAGTGAGTGAGCATGGATATGGTATCTTTGACGATAGATGGCATCAAGGTGCAGGTTCCGGCCGGCACTACGGTGCTTGAAGCCGCCCGTTCGGCCAATATCCAGATTCCCACCTTGTGCTACCTGAAGGACGTCAACCAGATTGGCGCCTGCCGTATGTGCCTGGTGGATACTGGAGCCCGCGCTCTTGCCGCCGCTTGTGTAATGCCCGTTTCGGACGGCATGGTGGTCAAGACCAACACCCCCGCCATCCGCGAGGCCCGCAAGGTCACGCTGGAGCTGTTGCTTTCCAACCACGACCGCAGCTGCCTGACCTGCGTCCGCAGCCGCAACTGTGAACTGCAGACCCTGGCTAAGGAACTGGGCGTTGCAGACCTGCGCTTTGAGGGCGCGAAGACCGAGCTGCCTGCGGACGTGTCTTCTCCTTCCCTTGTGCGCGAACCCAACAAGTGCATTCAGTGCCGCCGCTGCGTCGCCGCCTGCGCCAATGTGCAGAAGATCGGCGTCATCGGCACCGTCGGTCGCGGCTTCAACACCGTCATCGAGCCCGCTTTCGATCTGAAGCTGGGTGAGGTCGGCTGCATCAATTGCGGTCAGTGCATCATGGCCTGCCCCGTCGGCGCGCTGCATGAAAAGGACAACACGCAGGATGTTTGGAACGCACTGGGCGATCCCACCAAGCACGTTGTCGTGCAGCCCGCTCCCGCCGTGCGCGTTGCGCTGGGCGAAGAGTTCGATATGCCCATGGGCACCCGCGTCACCGGCAAACTGGCCGCTGCGCTCCGCCGTCTGGGCTTCGATAAGGTCTTTGACACTGATTACGGCGCAGACTTGACCATCATGGAAGAGGGCACCGAGCTGCTCAACCGCATTAAGAATGGCGGTGTGCTGCCGATGATTACTTCCTGCAGCCCCGGCTGGATCAAGTACATCGAGCACTATTACCCTGAGTTCCTGCCGAACCTGTCTTCCTGCAAGTCTCCGCACGAGATGCTGGGCGCGGTCATCAAGAGCTACTACGCTGAGACCAACCACATCGATCCCAAGGACATCTACGTTGTGTCCGTCATGCCTTGTGTGGCCAAGAAGTTCGAGGCGCAGCGTCCCGAGCTGTCTAACGGCGGCCTTCAGGATATTGATGCGGTCATCACCACCCGTGAGCTGGCCCGCATGATCAAGGAAGCCGGCATCGACTTCGTGAACCTGCCTGACGAGAGCTTCGACGCGATGCTGGGCGAGTCCACCGGCGCTGCCGATATCTTTGGTGCGACCGGCGGCGTTATGGAAGCCGCTCTGCGTACCGTCGCGGATATCCTTGAGGGCAAGGACCTTGACAACATCGAGTACACCGCGGTTCGCGGCATCGAGGGCGTCAAGGAAGCGTCCGTCACCATCGCCGGCAAGGAAATCAAGCTGGCTGTGGCCAACGGCACCGGCAATGCCAAGATCCTGATGGAGAAGATGAAGAACGGCGAAGCCGACTACACCTTCATCGAGGTCATGGGCTGCCCCGGCGGCTGCGTCACCGGCGGCGGTCAGCCGATCGTGCCCGCGCGCGACCGCATGAAGGTCGATCCCCGCGTGGTGCGCGCCAAGGCGCTCTACACCGAGGACGAGTCCAAGGCGCAGCGCAAGTCTCATAAGAATGCCGCTGTGCAGAAGCTGTACGAGGATTACCTCGGCCAGCCCAACAGCCACAAGGCGCATGAGCTGCTGCATACCCACTATGTGGATCGCTCCGGCAAGTAAGGTTTGATTTGAACGGAGGACAGGAATTTTTTCCTGTCCTCCGTTTTTGTAAACCAGAAAACCACTCGCTAGGCGAGTGGTTCAGCGAAAGCCTATTGGTGATAATGAAAAAAGTAGCACCAAAGGATAATTTAAGTGTAGTTGGATCAAAAAAGGAAAAGGCAGTTTTCCACATTCGAGAACCTATAAGTTCCCTTTTATTGAATAATATGGTAAGGAGAAATGCGATGCGGTTCTGTATTTTTCCCCAGGGAGATTAATTAGCAGGAGCGCCGTGGTTTGCGCGGCAGAATGCCAACGGTTAATAAATGCCGCAGTCCAGAAAAACTATCTCCCCTAAAAATCACTTTTGCTGTGAAAATACCGCACCTTGGAAGGCGGAATGCCGAAGCGTTTTTTGAAGGAAGAGGTGAAATAGGTTCGGCTGGAATAACCGCAGCGCTGGCAGACCTCCTGAATGGGAATGGAGTCGCTGCCGCTCAGTAGTTTGTAGGCGTAGAGGAGGCGCTTTTCCGCGAGGTATTGCGGGAAGGAACAGCGAACCTCCTGATTGAACAGCTTGCTGAAATACTGCGGAGAGATGTGAAAAGTATCGGCTACTTGCTGCGCGGACAGATCCATGTCCCCAAAGTGCTGCTCAATATACTGCAGTGCTTCCTCCATACAGACGCCGGCACGCCGTTGCTCTGCCTGCTGATAGGCATTGGATACGAGGTTGACCCACTTCATACACCAGTCGAAGAGCTGCTGCCGCGTCTCCATCGACTCCAGCTGCATGCCCAACATCTCCTGAATTCCAATCTCGAGTTGAAGATGAACGCAGAGCGCATCCAATTTGGTGGCGAACTCTTGCATTGCATGTGTGAGGGCGGAATATGTGCCCTGCCAAAGCAGATCCAGGAAGGCATCCACATACTGGGCGCAGTCTCCTTCCTGACGCAGAATGGCCTGTACCGCGTCCTCGATGGCCGACTTGATCTGCGAACCGCTGACGGAGAGTTGGGAGGCGCACATGCTGGGCAGGATCAGTTTACCCAGACCCAGGATGAGACGCTGGTCCGTGCAGGAGAGGGCTTGTAAATAGGCGCCACGGAGATTTTGCAGGTTGTCTATGGGATAACTGATGCCCATCGTGAAGGAGAGATCGCAGTCGCGTTTCCATGTTTCAAAATTCTGTTGAATGATTTGGAGGGATTGATCGAGCAAAGGCTGCGCATCGCCCCGCACGGAGAGCAAGCCGGAGACCAGATTCGGATCATTTTGCACCAAGACGCAGTGTACGCCGGAAGGAACTGCCCATTGCAGAAGCCTTACGGCTTTTTTTAGTTTGAACAGCATCAAATCGGTTGCCTCGCTCCGAAAGGAAGCGCCGTCTGCGCGCAGGACGACCGCGCGATACAGCGTGTGGTCATGGAGCAAAACATGATGCTTGAGCAGTTCATTCAGCAGAAACGCTTCGTCCTGCAGCTGCACGCGCGTAAAGAGTTTGGTCAGCAAGCTGTAGTTCATCATTTCACGCGAGGTTTCCTGCAACGCGTCCAAGCTGTGCAGCACGGAATCGACTTGGTGCCGGAAACTGTTCGGCACGTCCAGGCGCTCTCGCTTGGACAAGGAATTCAGGCGAATGACCAGCTGACGCAAGGGCGAGAACAGATTCTTCAGCAGATATGCGCTCAGAACGCTTACAACGAGTGCAGAGAGAATAGTTGTTAGCTTGACGGACGTCCACGCGGGGTTGGAAAAAACGGCCGAAAACCCAAGTCCCACAGAATAGGTTTGAGATGATTGAATTTCTTCAGAAGTCAAGGCCTTCGCAAATTGTGCGGCATTGTTGCTGAAGACGACTTGATTCTGTGCATTTATGAGCAGAATATCTGTGCTGTCGCGATAGAGATCGTGGATGACGGGAATTTGGGAAATGCGATCCATGTCCAGATCGACGATGATGCAGGCCGGGGAATTTTGCTGATCCACATACCAGATTAGGCTCAATACCCGGCGGCTGCGGCCGCTGGGATTCGTGCAGACTCTGGGAATCGGCTCCAAGGCAGGGGAGTCCTTGACCAACGCAAAGAGGTCTTCTTCAGACTCTACATAAGAAGTTTCAGGAACGCGGAGGACGACCTGGTTATGCGAGTAAAGGGAGATGGAGCTGATGTAGGGCTGTACAATCAAGGAATTTTGCAGATAGGCGGAGGCTTCTTTGAGCGCAGAGGCAGAAACCTGCCGGCTGTTGAGCATTTTAATGATGCTGGGCTGTAGGCTCGCCTCCATGGCGGTGGATTTCCCGGTTTGAATTGCGCCCTCCAGGGCGGTTCCTGCGAGTTCTGCGCGCAGCTGCGCCTGTTTCACAAAGGCGGAATACCGCAGAAAGATTCCCTGAATCAGAAGAAAACCGCACAGCGCCCATAGAAACAACAGAGGGAGCGTATAACGCAGCGACTGAAAAAAGGATTTGGAACGAGGTTTCAGGAGAACGTTGTGAGTTACCATCGGCAAAGCCTCCTTCCGTGTATGTGGTTGTCTGCATATAACGAGTATACCAAGAAAAACAATGAATGTAAATATTTCATGAAAATAGGCGATAAAAATATACATACATGAAAAAAACGAACAATCGAAAATGCGTTGGAAAGTCATAAGATGCGGGAAAAAGATACGCCACTGGAAAGATTTTCCCTTGTCATAGACAAAGAAAATCCTCTATACTGAGAGCAATCCCAGATTCTAAACAGTAAAAAAGATAAGGCGGTGAAAACAACATGGTCAGTCGCACACTTTCCGTGAGCAAGCCTAAAGTCGCCAAGCGAAAACAACCGGAACTCATCCGGAACGCCCCGGCCTATGCCATGTGCATTCCCAGCCTGCTGTACTTCCTTCTCTTCAGCTATATTCCGATGGCCGGGATTGTGCTCGTCTTCAAGGACTACAACGTTGTGGATGGCATCTTCGGCAGCCCGTGGACGGACCCCTGGTACAACAACTTTCGCTTTTTCTTTTCCAGTTCCCGCGTTTTGGAGGTCACTTGCAACACGCTGATTCTCAACCTTTTCTTTCTGGTCACGAGTTTGGTCTGTCAAATGGGGCTGGCGATCCTGTTGAATGAACTGCGGATCAGCTCCATCAAGAAACTTTCCCAGTCCATTGTTTTCCTGCCGTACTTCATGTCCTGGGTGGTCGTGGGCGGCATTGTGTACAGCTTTTTCTCCAATGAATACGGCGTGGTCAACAGCACGTTGCGCTCACTGGGGATGGAACCTGTGAAATGGTACCAATCCCCGCAGTATTGGAGAACGATCCTGATCATTGCACACATCTGGAAGTGGACGGGTTACGGTTCGGTCATCTACATGGCGGCGATCATGGGAATCGACCCGACGCTTTACGAGTCGGCGACGATTGACGGTGCGAACCGCTTCAAGCAGGCCTGGCTGATCACGGTGCCGCTGCTCAAGCCGACGGCGGTGATTCTGGTCCTCATGTCGATCGGCAGGATCTTCTTCGGGGATTTCGGTATGGTCTACGGCATCGCGCGCGACAACGGGATCATCCTGGAGAACATCGAGGTCATCGACACCTACGTCTACCGTTCCATGCGGGTTACTGGCGACTTCTCCCTGTCCACGGCAATTGGCATGTACCAATCGTTCATGGGGCTGGTGTTGCTGACGCTTGCCAACTGGGTCGCCAAGAAGATCAACGATGGCACAGGACTGTTTTGAGAGGAGGAATCGGCATGGCAAAGGAAAAGGCGTCCATTCGGGTTCCCATTGGAGACAAGATATTTCGCGCGATTTCCTACGTGATCTGCATCATATTTGCATTGGCATGCCTGTATCCGCTCCTTCTCGTCCTGGCCGTTTCGTTTTCGCAGGAGTATTACATCGGCTTGTACGGCTACCGGCTGATTCCCTATGAGTTTTCTCTGGACACCTATCGATACATCTTCCGTACCTCGGGCCTGGACTTCCTGCGCTCCTTCGGCATTTCGGTCGGCGTCATGGTGACAGGAACACTGACGAGCCTTCTGGTTACGGTTCCCCTGGCCTATGTGCTGTCCCTGAAATCCATCAAATATCGCAATGCCCTGAGCTTTTATTGCTATTTCACCACGATCTTTTCGGCGGGTCTCGTCCCTTGGTACATAACCTGTGTGCGCATCTACAATCTCTCCGATACGTTCTGGGCTCTGTTCCTCCCCTATGCAGTCTCGGTGTTCTTCATGTTTGTGCTTCGATCGTCATTTGCGCAGCTGCCCGAGGAGATCGTAGAAGCGGCAAAGATCGATGGTGCGGGGGAGGTGGCGATCCTCTTCCGCATTGCTATCCCACTGACGGTCACGCCCATCATCACCGTGGGGTTCCTCTACGCGCTGCAGTATTGGAACGACTGGTACCTGACCCTCATGTTCATCAACAACCGCATGCTTTATCCGCTGCAGTTCCGGCTTTACTCCATCTTGACAAACACGGAGGGGCTCTCCGCCGCGCAGGCCCAGTCCGCAGCCGGATACATGCAGGTGCCGACCGAGACGGTCAAGATGGCGACAACCGTGCTGACGATCATGCCCATCCTCTTCCTGTATCCCTTTGTGCAGCGGTACTTCGTACAAGGCATTACCATCGGCGCCGTAAAGGGCTGATGTTGGTAGCGCAGCGACTCAAAAAAGGAGGTCGAAATCATGAAACGCATCGCAATCCTGCTCCTGGTACTCCTGTTCCTGCTCACAGCCTGTACCGCCGCACCCTCTGTGGGGACGCCACCCGCCTCGACCTCGAGTGCGGAGGCGGTCAACCTGGAACCCTACGTGATGACGGTGCTCTACCCCGGCGACATTACGCCGCGCATGGAGAGCTTCATCGCGGGAGAGTTCAACCAGCGCATGACCGAGGAGCTGAACCTCACCGTGGAGATCAGCTACTCCCCCTGGGGCGAATATTTCAACAAGCTGGACCTGATGCTTTCTTCCGGGGAGCCGATTGACTGGTACTGGGATGGTGCCAGTTCTTTTGCTAAGCACTTGTCGAAGAAGCACTGCGTGAAGCTGGACGACCTGCTGCAAAACTACGGCAAGGACGTTCTGCGCATGATCCCGGAGGAGAACTGGACAGCTACCACCAACGATGGAAAGATCATGGCCATCCCCTCCCAGGCCATGCCGCAGGGTGATAAGTTCTACACCATCCTGACAAGGACCGATCTGATGGAGAGCGTCGGCGTGCAGAGTTTCTCCACACTGGAGGAGTTCGAGAGCCTCATGGAGCAGGTATCCGAGGCGCATCCGGACGTCACCATGCTCGCGGGCGCGATTAATGGGCCGTTAATTCGGTGGTTCTCACCTGATACGCACATTCGCACCCAGAATTACGTTTATGTGATCGAGAACGAAGAGGGGACCCAGGCGTACAGCCTCTTTAAGAACAAGGAGCTGATGCGCAGCATCAACAACAAGATGGCAGAGTGGGTCGAAAAGGTTTGGGTCCCGGAAAAGGTCCTGACCGAACGGAACAATGACGTGACGCGCATGGACAACGGCAACTACGCATTCATGGTCGGCGCCATCTTGCGGCCGCAGGAGCGACTGCCCTCCGTGCGCAAGAACGCGCCCGACGCGCAGTTGCGCGAGTTCTCCCTCGGTGACCAGCCGCGATACAAGGAGCTGGCCTCCAATGAGTTCCTTTACATTACGCCCCAGTGCGGAAATCCGGAGCGGGTCATGATGTTCTTCAACTGGATCTATCAGACGGAGGAAAACTTCCTGTTCACGTGCTACGGCGTGGAGGGAAAGGACTACACACTGAACGAGAACGGCAGCATCGAGCGCCTGAGCAAGGACGACCTCTGGTATGACTGGATGTTCAACAACATCGCCTATGCCAAGTTCTCCAGCGATGTCAATCCGGATTTCGTCAGCGATCTGGAGCACTGGGAGGACGACACGGAGCTGAGCAAGCTCTACGGCTTTGCATTCGACAACACACCCGTAAAATCGGAGGTTGCACAGATCGACTCCATTTGGAAGAACAAGGTGCTTCCGCTGGTGGATGGATTCGTGGACTTCGACTCGAACTACGACGCGATCCTTGCCGAACTCAAGGCGGCCGGAATCGACCGCTACACCGAGGAATTCACAAAGCAGCTCACGGAATATCACGCGGCGAGCGGCAGCTAAAGGAGGGAGAAAACCATGCCCAAGAATTTGCTGCGCGCCCGGGGATCCAGCGCGATCCCCATGACGCCCTTTGACGAGACGGACGCCATCGATGTATCTGCGCTGCGGCGTGAGATCGAGTTCATCCTGGAGGCCGGGGCGACGAGCATCTGCGTGCCTGTGATGGTCAGCGAGTTCGACACGCTCAGCGAGAAGGAGCGCAAGCTCATGGTGGAGGTAACCTGCGACGTAGTCGCCGGGCGCCGGCCCGTCATCGCCTGCGCAACTGCGCCAAATGCACTGCAGGCGGCAGAGTACGGCCGGTTTGCGGCGGCCTGCGGTGCAGACGCCGTCATCTCCATGGCGCCAAAAGGCTATGAGCTAAACCGCGTAAAGGACTATTTCAGCCGCCTCTCGGAAGAGAGCGGGTTGCCAACGATGATCCAGAACGCGGGAATTCCCGGCGTGCAGCTCTCCGCGGGGCAGATCGCGCAGCTGGCGCAGGAGATCCCCGGCGTGACATGGGTGAAGCAGGAGGTGCCTCCGGGCCCGCAAGGCATCACGGAGGTTGTACAGGCCTGCGGCGCGGGACTGGTCGGCGTGATGAGCGGATTTGGGGCGCAGTATTCCCCGACGGACATCGCCCGCGGCGTCACCGCGACCATCCATGCGTGCGAGGTGTGCGACGTTGTCCAGCGCGTTTGGGACTTGTTCGACGCAGGAAAGGAAGACGAGGGAAGAGCCCTGCACTACGCGATCCTGCCGGCGCTGCAGCTGGAGAGCCTGATGGGCATGCTCTTTGCCAAGGAGGTCATGGTGCGCCGCGGCGTGTTTGAACGGAAGCATGTCCGGCTGCGCACGAGGACCCGCCCGCTGCACTCGCTGGATCTCCAGGAAATCGATCGGGTCTGGGAGAGGACCCGGAGCCTGCTGAAATTCTAAAAAACGCAAGGAGGAAGTCATTCATGAGCCAACAGCACAACTACGAGGAAACCCTGCAGTACGTCAATACCTGCTCGAAGCCTTCGGAGCTGCGCATCACGGATATGCGCTTTGCGAACCTCGCGGGCGCGCCGTATCCCTGCGAGATCCTGAAGCTCTACACGAACCAAGGCATCGTGGGGTTTGGCGAGGTGCGCGACATGGCCTCCAAGACCTACGCGCTCATGCTCAAGGGCCGCATACTGGGCGAGAATCCTTGCAACATCGATAAAATCTTCCGCCGGATCAAGCAGTTCGGCTTCCACGGCCGGCAGGGCGGCGGCGTGAGTGGCATCGAGATCGCCCTCTGGGATCTGGCAGGAAAGGCGTATGGTATCCCCGTGTATAACATGCTCGGCGGCAAGTTCCGGGACAAGATGCGCATCTACTGCGACACGGATGCGGATATGACTGAAGACCGCACCGAAGGCGAGGCGATGGGCTTTGCACTGAAAAAGCGCCTGGAGCGCGGCTACACGCTGCTGAAGATGGACCTGGGCATTGGCCTCCTGATCGGCAAGGAGGGAATGCTGAATTATCCCATTGGCTACATGGAGGAGCGGGCGGCCTATTCCAAGAAAGCGAACGAGATGTATCCGCCGGTCTGGGGTGATGACTTTGAGGCGGCGCGCCGGCAGGTTCGGACGATCACGGATCGGGAGGAGCTGGCCATCCGCTTGAACTACCGCAACAACGCGGTGGACGCGAGTAAGGTCCTGCATCCCTTCACGGGCATCCAGATCACGGAGAAAGGCCTGGACTACCTGGAGCAGTACGTCAAGGACGTGCGCGGCATCATCGGGATGCAGGTGCCCTTGGCGCTGGACCACTTTGGCCACATTGGCGTAAACGAGATCATCAAGCTCGCGCGCAGGTTGGAGAAGTACAACATCGCCTGGATGGAGGACCCGATCGCCTGGTGTTACCCGAACCAGTGGAAGCACCTCGCAGAATCGACGACGATCCCGATCTGTACCGGCGAAGATATTTACCTGGCGGAGAGCTTCCGCCCCCTGCTGGAGAACGGCGGGATCGGCATCGCGCATCCGGACGCGCTGACCTGCGGCGGCATCCTGGAGACCAAGAAGCTGGGCGATCTGGCGCAGACCTACGGCGTGCGCATGGCGCTGCACCAGGCCGCCACCCCGATCCACGCCATGGCCGCCGCCCACATCGGCGTCGCAACGGAGAACTGCTGGGCCTGTGAATTCCACGCCAACGACGTGCCCTGGTGGGACGACCTGATCGTTTCGCGCATGCGCAAGCCCTTGATCCAGAACGGATTTATCGAGGTGCCGGACCTGCCGGGTCTTGGCATCGACGACATGAACGACGAGGTTATTGCCGAGCACATCTCCCAGCTGAACCCCGGCGTGTGGGAGCCGACGGACGAGTGGAATCACGAGTATTCCGTGGACGCCATCTACAATTGATAGGCAGGAGAAAAGGCAGAGGGGAGGGAAATAGGTGGAGAAGAAGACCGCGCTGATTACGGGCGCAGGATCGGGATTGGGCAGCGGGATTGTCCGCGTGCTGGCCCGCAACGGTTACGATGTAGCCATCCACACCGGAACGAATGCGGAACGCGCCCGAGCTCTGGCAGAATCTTTGGCCGCGGAGTACGGCGTGCGTGCGGAAGTTTTTTTGGCAGACTTTTCCCAGGCAGGCGGCGCACAAAGACTCTTTGCGCAGTTCCGTGAGCGCTTTGATCGACTGGACTTGTTCGTCAACAACGCCGGCATCACCAAGGGCGGCCCCATCTTGCAGATGACAGAGGAAACCTTCGATTTGGTGCACAACGTCAACTGGAAAAATGCGTACTTCAGCGTGCAGCAGGCGGCATCTATCATGGTGGAGACGAAAACCGCCGGAAACATGGTCATCATTTCCTCCAATAACCATGCAATGAACTGGTACGGCGCTTCCGTCTATGCGACGGTCAAGGAGGCGCTTGTGAAGTTTACGCGACATGCGGCCATGGAATTTGCGCAGTATGGCATCCGCGTCAACTGCATTGCCCCGGGCTGGATTGACACCGGTGAGGCGCGCATGGGCGGTGGGCAGAAGGAAAGATCCATCCCCGCTATTCCCATGAAGCGCTGGGTTCAGCCGGAAGAGATCGGGCAGTGGATTCTCTTCCTAGACGACCCCGCCGCAGCGTCCCTCACAGGCGACACCATTGAGTTGGACGGCGGCGTGCGAATCATGACAGGAAAGCCGTCGGACTATGGGCTCTGACGAGCGAAAAGCACAGAGAAGATGTCGAGTGGAAACAAGAGCCCCGGCAGGATTCACTCCTGCCGGGGCTCTTGTTTGTAAACCAGAAAACCACTCGCTAGGCGAGTGGTTCAGAGGAAGTCTATTGGCGATGATGACGACAAAAAACTCCTTTTGTTGCTGCAGCGAAGTATCGGAGACAAGTGTTTTATGGAGAAGGGAAAAGGAATGAAAGATTTCCAGAATTGAAGTATTCGAAATCGAGAGTTCTAGTGCCGTGGATATTACGTAGGCACAGTGGGAAAGAATGCGAAGAAAATCGCGGGGTACATCAAACCGATTGGACGAAGATCACTGGGGTGAACAGATGACAATGGGTAATATCTAAGAGAACCGTTTACGGGTAGCCAGACAGATGCCAGATCGTATTAGCGCGACGTGACGCGCAACCAGTAATAAAAGGCTTTGCCCGCATGGTGGAAAACCACCGGCTTGGCCGGTGGTTGGTTTTTTGTCATTTGAGACAGGATAACGCGATATTTACACGCCCGAATGCAAAAGTCATACTTTATTCATTGCTTTTAGATATCAAATCAGTATACTGGAATGGAAAAAATATTTCGAGGAGCGATACAACCTATGGCGAAGATGAAAAAGGGAATCAAGGTCCTGATCGTTGTCGGGATCATTGTCGTCGTGCTGATCGCGGGCGTGGTCGGCCTTTCGGCAATCGGTCAGAAGGCAATGGAAGCCTATTCCGCCCAGACCTTGACCACCACTGCGTTGGAGCGCAAGGATTTGACCAATACCATCAGCCTCACCGGCAATATCCAGTCTGCTTCCACGCGCAAGGTCTATCTGGAGGCCAGCGGCGCGGGCAAGGCGCAGACGCTGAACGTCAAGGAAGGCGATGCGGTCAAGGAAGGCGACGTGCTCTGCGTGTTCGATACCACCGACCTTCAGAAGCAGTATGACAAAACCAAGCTCCAGGCCGATCAGGCGGGGGAGAACGCCCAGATCGCGCTCGACAGCGCGCGCGCTAATTATTCCTCCGGCAAGATTGTCCAGGATCAGGCCGTGCGCAGCGCGGAAGTCGCTTTGGAAAACGCGGAAAAGCAGCGCGATACCGTCAAGAAAAACTACGATAAGGCCATCGAATCCTATAATAAAGGTGAATTGCAGCTGTCCCTTAAGATCGACAGCGAGTATTCTCAGGCGCAGTATACCTATACCACCGCCAAGGAGCGCAGCAATCAGCTCTATCAGCAGTGGCAGTCCGCATTGAGCGCGGGTGACGCCAGCGCCGCGCAGCTGGAAGCACAGTATCAGTCCGCGCAGGCACAGACCGACAGCGCCAAGGTGGCCTACGACGCGGCGCGCAAGACCTATGAAGATAAGGATACCGAGGTCGAAAGTGCGATGGACGATTATAAAACCGCCTATGAAGACGCGCAGAAGGCGGTGGATCGTGCGCAGACCGCTGTTGAAGAAGCAAAAAAGCAGCGCTCCCTCGCGTTGGAAAACTACGGCAATAACGTCGAAAGCGCCAAGCTCGGCACCGATCAGACCGTGACGGAGATGTCGCTGGAAGAGGCGCAGGAAAACATCGATAAGTGCACCGTCACTGCGCCGGTCTCCGGCACCGTGACAGCGGTCTATGTCACCGAAGGCGAGTCCAGCATGGCGGGTGGCCTGCTGTTCGTCATCGAAGATCTGAACGATCTCGAAATTGAATCCAGCGTCAAGGAATACGATATCGGCAGTTTGAAGGTGGGCATGCCCGTCGTGGTCAAGACCGATGCAACCGGAAACACTGCCTATTCCGGCACGGTCAAGGAGATTGGCGTGACCGCGCAGAAGGATGCGCAGGGCAACACCATTTCCTCCGGCAACGCCTCCTTTGCGGTGAAGATTTCCGTCGATCCCGGCGAAGGCGGCCTGTATGTCGGCATGACCGCGCGCGCCATTGTCACCGTCAGCAGTACTGAAAACGTGCTCTCCGTGCTATACAGCTCTGTGGGCTATGATGCGGATGGCAGCGCTTACGTCATGGTGGCCCGCCCGGCCGACAAAAATATGCTCACGGTGGAAAAAGTCTATGTAACCACCGGCGTGGAGACCGATTTTGAAGTCGAGGTCAACAGCGACCGGCTTTCCGAAGGCGACTTGATCTTCGATAACCCCGAATCCGTGACCGAAGGCATGGTTCTGCCGAACATAGGTTGATGCGTATGGAAGAGAAAATGCAGGCGCAAGGTGATACCATTATCGTCATGCGCGACATCATCAAACGCTTTTATATCGGCACGCCCAATGAATTGCAGATCTTGAACGGTATCTCGCTGGACGTCAAAAAAGGCGAGTTTCTCTCCATCGTCGGCGCATCCGGTTCAGGCAAAAGTACCCTGATGAACATCATCGGCGCGCTTGACCGCCCGACTGAAGGCACCTATCTGCTTGACGGACTGCGCGTAGATCAGGCCAAGGACGACCAGCTCTCCGTCATCCGCAACCGCAAAATCGGCTTCGTGTTCCAGACCTTCAACCTGATTCCGCGCACCTCGGCGCTCAAAAATGTCGAACTGCCCATGCTCTACGCCAACGTCCCACTGGCCAAGCGCACTGCACGCGCCAAGGAACTACTGGAAATGGTAGAAATGAGCGACCGCATGGATCACATGCCCAACGAGCTTTCCGGCGGACAGAAGCAGCGCGTCGCCATTGCCCGAGCCATGGCCAACGACCCTGCCATCATTCTGGCGGACGAACCCACCGGCGCGCTGGACAGCAAGACCGGGCGGCTCGTGATGGATTTGTTCCACACGCTGCATAAAAAGCAGGGCAAAACCATTGTTCTCATCACACATAACTATCAGCTGGCCACGGAGACCGATCGCATCATCACGCTCTCCGACGGCCGCATCATACCCAACGGCTCCGGGGAGGTGGAAGCATGAGCGGCATCTGGGAAAATGTGCTGCTGGCCTTAAACGGCCTGAAGTCCAACAAGATGCGCGCCGCGCTGACCATGCTGGGCATTATCATCGGCATTACGTCGGTCATCGGCATCCTCTGCGTGGGCGACGCGGTCAGCGGCTCCGTCACCGACTCCATGTCCTCGCTGGGCGTCAACAACATCACCGTTGTCGTGCAGCAGAAGGTCAGCGAAATGGACAGCATGATGTCCATGGAAACGCCGGCTTCCGGCGATTTGATCACGCAGGAGATGCTCGATTCCATGATGGAGGAGCTGGACGGCGTGCAAAGCTATTCCATCTCCGAAAGCGCGGGCAGCGGCAAAGTCAAGGACGGTCACCGCTATGCCAATATTTCCATCACCGGCGCAAACGCCGCCTATTGCGATGCCAACGATGTGGAGTTGCTGTGCGGACGCTTTGTTAACGACAAGGATCAGCTGGGGCGCAAATACGTCGCAGTGGTTTCGGATTTTCTGGTTGAAAAGCTGTTCCCCGGCACGGCGTATAAGGAGACGCTGGGGCAGGAGATTCATGCGACCGTGCAGGACGGCATCCTCAATTTCACCATCATCGGCGTGTATAAAAACGTCGATTCACCCTATGCGATGATGATGTCCACCGCTTCGGAGGAGGATAAGTCCACTTCGCTCTACATTCCTGTTTCCACCGCGCAGCGCATCACCGGGTCGGAGGGCGGCTATCAGACCGTCACCGTCATCACCAAGCCGGGCGCGGATTCTGCCGACACGTCAAAACGCATCGAAAAGTTCCTGAACCGCTTTTATGAAAACAATGCGCGCTTTCAGGTCTACGCGGTAAGTATGGAATCCATGGTTTCGCAGATGAGCAGCATGCTCAGTACCGTTTCCGTCGCCATTTCGGTCATCGCGGGTATATCGCTGGTGGTCGGCGGCATTGGCGTGATGAACATCATGCTGGTCTCCGTCACCGAACGCACGCGCGAAATCGGCACGCGCAAGGCGCTCGGTGCGCCCAACCGTGCCATTCGATTGCAGTTTGTCGTCGAGGCGATGATCATCTGCTTAATCGGCGGTATCATCGGCATTCTATTGGGAACGCTGTTGGGCTACACAGCCTCCAATGCGCTCGGCTTCCCGGCGCTGCCGTCCGTCGGGTCCGTTCTGCTGGCCGTCGGCTTCTCCATGGCCATCGGCTTGTTCTTTGGCTATTACCCGGCCAATAAGGCTGCAAACCTCGATCCCATCGAAGCGCTTCGCTACGAATAAGGGCATTTCTCTGCTGCAAAACCGATGCGTCCTGGTGAAATTTGGACGTGTCGGTTTTATTTTGCACTTTTTTCTGCTATACTAAGATTTAGTTTCATACCAAAGAAAGGGGCGCGCAGATGATTCGAATCGGAATATGCGATGATGATCTATCCGTATTGGGGCAGATTCAAAGGATGATGGATCACTACCGCGTGTCCCGCAATGAGGAAATGGTCACGCTTACCTTCCAAAGTCCGCTGGAATTGATCCATGAGATCGAAAGGGGCCGTCGGTTTGACATCCTGCTGATGGATGTGCTGATGCCGGGCGAAAACGGCATGGAAGCTGCAAAGGAGATTCGCCGCTACGATACCGCGGTGCGCATCATCTTTCTGACCTCTTCACAGGAATTTGCCGTGGATTCTTATAAAGTCGGCGCTTTTTTCTACCAGCTCAAGCCGATTTTGGAGGAAAGTCTGTTCCGACTGCTCGATTCCGCCATTGCGGAATGTGCGCGGAGCAGCGATGCCGGATTGATCGTTCGATGCAAAAACGGCGTGACCCGTGTCGATCTGGCTCGGTTGGAATATTGCGGAGTAATCGGGCGGGAACTGATGCTGCACCTTTCCGACGGAAGCGTGCTGGAAGCCTCCGGCAGCATGGATAAGCTCTGCGCCCAGCTGGAGGAGAAGGGCGGCTTTCTCCGCATCCACCGCTCGTATCTGGTGAATATGGAGCGCATCAAAACCGTCGCTCCCAAGTGCGTTGCGATGGCCGGGGGAGCGGAGCTTCCCATTCCGAGAGGAAAATTTGGTGAGATCAAGGATCGCTACCTGGAATATGCCTTTCAGAGAAAGCAGGTGTTCCTGTCATGATGCTGCCGGTATTGCAAGTCGCCAATTCCGTTGCGGTCGGGCTGTTTGGCATGGCGCTGTCCTGCGCGTTCTGCCCGGTTAAATGGGAGCGGAGAAATGTGCTGATCATGGCGGTCTGCGCCTTCGGCATCTTTCTGGTGCAGGGACTGCTCCTTTTTTGTGCGCCGGAGGAAGTCAACCGTCTGGCCTATCCGCTCAGCACGCATCTGCCGCTGGCCCTGGCGCTCTGCGTGCTCAGCCGGAGAAAGCTCTGGCCGTTTATTTCGGTGCTGACGGCCTATCTCTGCTGCCAGATGCGCCGCTGGATCGCGCTGGTGGCGGTCGCCGCGTTTTCCGGCGGAGAAATGCTTCAGTATAGCGTGGAGCTTGCCGTGACGCTGCCGCTGCTGCTGCTTTTGTTCCGTGCAGCGCCGTCCGTGCAGATGGTTTCGCAGATGTCGCTGATTTCCCAGATTCAGTTCGGCGTGATTCCGCTGCTGTATTATGCCTTCGATTTCTCCACCAGGGTCTATACCGATCTTCTTTCGACCGGCTCTCCCGTCGTGGTGGAGTTCATGCCCTTTATTTGCAGCACAGCCTATCTGTTCTTCGTGAGCCGCCTGACCCGTGAGCAGCGCGAGCGGGCTCGTTTGGAGCAAGTGCAAAGCACGCTGAACCTTCAGGTTTCTCAGGCGGTGCGGGAGATCGACTCCTTGCGGCAGTCCCAGCAGAAAACGCGCGCCTACCGCCATGATATGCGCCATCACTTGCAGTATTTATCGGCTTGCCTCGAAAACGGCCAGACCGTGCAGGCGCAGGAATACATCCGCTCCATCAGCGATGAAATTGAGGCGGCAAAGGTCACGGTGTATTGCGAAAACGAGGCGGCCAACCTGATTCTTTCTTCCTTTGCCCGCCGTGCGGAAACGCTGGAAATTCCCCTTCACATTCGGGCGGTACTCCCGACGCAGCTGCCCATCGGGGAAACCGAGCTTTGCGTTCTGCTGTCCAATGCGCTGGAAAACGCGATTCACGCCTGCTGCGAGACGGTGAATCGCGGTGGAGAGGGCATTGATGTGCAGGCCTTCGAGAAGGAGGGCAAGTTTTTTATGCAGGTCGTCAACGATTGCCGGGATACGGTGCGCATGGAGAACGGTTTGCCGGTGACATCCCGTCCCGGCCACGGCATGGGCGTGCGCAGCATCTGCGCAGTGGTGGAAAAATACGGTGGAATTTACAGCTTCTCCGTGCAAAAGGAGAAATTCATACTCCGAATCTCTTTGTGACTTTTTTGCGGGACAGTACGTTTCATGTCGGTCTGGGTACGTTTCATGCAGTTTTATCCCAAATAGACGGACGGAGTGGTATACTTATCCCATCATAGCAAAAACAAGCTTTCCTTGAATGAACCCTTAAAAACACCGTGGCATCTGATGAATCATGGCATATGTTTCCGAACTGCCGGGGCAGATGCGTGTTTTGTGCCCGCCTGCGGTGCTTTTTGCCTGAGAAATGACGAAGCGGTTATGGGGATGCTTATCCTCGGCGCAGTGCAGGTTCTGTTGGCAGCAGGCTATCTATCTGTTCGGCAGCGGCTTGCGGCGGCGCGGGAAAACGTCCGCAGCGCCATGGGGCGGACTTGTCTGCGGATGGCGTCCGGCTTTGATGCGCTGGAAGGGCTGCTGGATCGCATCGCAGATTCTCCAACTGTGGAGGCTGCAATGCACGGATGAAACCAATTCGGGAGCTTGCAGACGGCGCGACCTGTTGCCTGCGGATGCTTGATTTATAACGACCGCGCGGATAAATACAATCGGCTGCACGAAAAGCTTCCCGCTAAAATAGTCGGCAGGCTTCTGGACTTCCGAAAAGCGGAAATCTTAAGCAGAGAAGCGATCGACAGTCTGATTCGGCAGGGAATATCCCGATAAGTCCGGCAAATCCGGGGAGAAAGAAGCCATTTGCAACCCGCCAGCTTTGCGGGCCGAGCAGCATTGCGGCGCAAAGAACGCAATTTGTGTTCACAAAAACCAACCACTGGCCAAGCCGGTGGTTTTCCACCATATTGGGCAAAGCCTTTTGCTACTGGCTACCCGTAAACGGGTCTCTTAGCTATTTCCCATTGTCATCTGTTCACCCTGGTGATCTTCAATCTTTCATTCCTTTTCCCTTCTCCATAAAACACATGTCTCTGATGCTTCACTGCAGTAACAAAAGGAGTTTTTGTCGTCATCATCGCCAATAGGCTTCCTCTGAACCACTCGCCTAGCGAGTGGTTTTCTGGTTTACAAGAAGGGCGGAAGATGCGATAAGCATCTTCCGCCCCTTTGGTAAATGAAGATGGAATACGATCAGGCTTCTGCGTCCTTGGCTGCGTTGCCGGTGATGGCCTTGGTGCGCCATTTGCCGCGCTGGAAGAAGAAGGTCGTGACTACGGCGCCCATGACCCAGGAGATCAGGAGCGAGAAGAAGAGCGCATCGGAGGAACCGCTGGGCAGCTCCGGCGAACGGGTGAGGAATGCCCAGACATAGGCGACCGGCACGCGGAGAATGACCGTTGTGAACAGCGAAATCCACATCGGGGTCATGGTATCGCCTGCGCCGCGCATTACGCCCGAGAGCACCTGCGTCACCGCCATGGCGATGTAGCCGGTAGCGATGATGCGCATCATGCGCATACCCAGACGGACAACCTCTTCGGTAGAGGTGAACAGGCGCATCAGGTTCTCACCAAAGAGCAGGATGCAGGCCGTCAGCAGGCAGGCGCAGCCCACCGCCAGCCAGAG
>Ga0129310_1001528_pt1 | contig 19826 bp, 22 predicted proteins | sample Go1ome_2_FD_94433 | JGI IMG/M metagenome (GOLD analysis project Ga0129310, IMG submission 94433) | Western lowland gorrila individual fecal microbial communities from Wisconsin, USA - Go1022A metagenome | ecosystem: Host-associated > Mammals > Digestive system > Large intestine > Fecal | place...
CAACCTCGGCGGCTTGGGCGGCTATTCCGGCCGCGGCGTAGGCGTCGGCGGTCCTCCCAACTCCAGCCCCGGAGCCTTTGCGCTCTACGGACGCAAAAACGATGGAGCTGATGAGGACAAGGAGGATCCCCGCAAAAAATAACGAAACGCAAAAATCGCGCTGACCAAGATATTTTTTGTGTTTCCCGGAATCATCCGAAGGTTCTTTCCCGTTTTATCAAAGAAGCCATAAACCATAAGGAGATATCATCCACATGAAAAAAATCCGCAAGCTGGCAGCTCTACTGGTAGCGTTGACGCTGTTGACAGGCTGCTCGGCCACAACCGTCAAAGTGCCACCTATCAAAGTGCCCAGCCCCATTCCCTCGGAGAGCGCGGCAGCAACGCCTGCGCCAGTAGAGGCAGATGAAACCGCCGTACCCATTGAAAGTCCGGAAGAAACGCCCATCGGGAATCCCCTCGCAGAATGCACCAATCCCGCTCATCCGTGGGCATTGTGCGATGGCGATACGCTGACCTATGTGTCCAACGACGGTCTGCACCGCATGGCGGCGGACGGTTCGGACGACAAACTGATCTATTCCGCCGATTCGCTGGATCTTTACGGCTTTTATATGTTGGGGAGCGATAAGTTGCTCGTGCTGCAAAAGCTCGATTATGAGGCGGAAAACGCAATTGCCATGACCATGCCGGACTGGATGTTCAACTACGTCGATTTTCCGATCTTTACGGCAGTTTCTGTAAACCTTGAAACGGGTGAAAGCACTGTGCTGGCAGAGAACATCCAAGAACCGCTATTCGTCAGCGACACAGAGATGATCTTCCTCACCGCCGACCGCAGCCGCGCCGTCAAGCTGTTAAATGTTGAAACGGGTGCGTTGCGCGATGTACCCGAGATGGATTTTTCCAACCGGCTGCTGTTCAACTGGTTCGTTTCGGATGGCAGCGTCTACTTCCAGGCGTTGGACGCGGAACAGGATTGGGAAGACCGCGCCTCCTATGCGCTGGACCTTGCCTCACTGACCGTGCGCAAAGTGCGGGACGCGCAGTTCTCCGCCATTGATCAGATCGAATTCCATTCCCCCAATCCGTTGAAGGAGTCCGATGTAGTGGAATCCGGTGATTTTGAAAACCTGTCGATGACCTACCGTGTGGCGGATCGCACCTTCTCGCTGCTGGTCACGCGCGATCTGGATGCGGGTACCGCGGCGCTGGACTTCTATGCGCCGGAACTTTCCAACCCCATTGCGCAGCTAAAGATCGGCTCGATCTACATGGCTTATGAGGACGATTACGACGAGATTGCGGAAGACGAAGAGGCTTTCATTCAAGCGCACGAGCAGAGTGACGGCATACTCTATGCCACCTATGCCGAACAGCTGGACGTTCAGTTCTGCGGCGGCTGGGCCTTCGTCTTTGAAAACGGCTATACCAACGATGTCAGCGGCGGCCCTGACCGCTTGATTACAAAAGTCAATCTGATGCAGAATTGATTTTCTCTCTCCTGCAATGCAAAAAAGCAGCGGAGCACTTCACTGTGCTTCGCTGCTTTTCTTCACTTCTTTTTCGCTGTGTGGCTACGGGCAAAGTCCGCTTCCCGTGTCATGTCACGGTAGAGCTTCAGCCGCCTGGGATCCAGTTCACCTCGCTCGATCGCCGCGCGTACCGCGCAGTCAGGTTCCTTCTCGTGCATACAATTGGCAAAACGGCATTGCGCCGCCAATGCCCGCACGTCGGCAAAGCGTTCGTCAATCTCCTGCTGCGCTTCGCCGATCACGCCCAGTTCACGCATGCCGGGCGTATCAATGAGCAGCGCGCCGCCGAGCAATTGCACCAATCGCCGGTAAGTCGTGGTGTGCCGCCCCTTGCTGTCACCCTCGCGGATTGCACCGGTTTCCATCACTTCTTCGCCGCAAAGCGCGTTGAGCAGGCTGGACTTGCCCACGCCCGATGAACCAAGCATCGCCAGCGTAACGCCGGACCGCAGCATGGGGCGGAGTTGCTCCATGCCCTCGCCCGTCGCCGCACTGACCGCGCAGACCGGCACCTCGCCGCAGAACGCGCGGACACTCTCCGCCTTCTGCCGCCAATCCGCATCCAGGTCGCGCTTGCTGAGCACCACCATCGCCCGCGCGCCGCTGCTGCGGGTCAAGGCCAGATAGCGCTCCAGACGCGGCAGCGAAAAGTTGTGGTTGAGAGACTGCACGATCCAGACCCAATCGAAATTGGCGGCCACGGCCTGCTCGTCGATGTTTTTGACGAACTTCGCCGCATGGCCGTGCAGGTTGGTGCGGATAAAGACGGTTTTGCGCGGCAGCGTGCGCAATATCCATCCGTCACTGTTTTCGGCTGGCAGCAGCTCCACAAAATCGCCCACCGTGGGGTAATCCGCCGCACGACAGTTGCGATAGGCCGATGCGCGGCAGCGCGCAAAGCTTTCGCCCTGCGCAGAGATCACTTCATACCTTTCCCGGTGCACTGCGGTCACGCGCGCGGGAACGCCCTGTTCCGTCTTGCCGTATTTTTCTTTTTCATAACCCAGTTTTTTCAAATCAATCAATCTGCTTTTTCTCCATGTTCGTCCTGCTTTTGGGGGAAATTTGCGCGCAAAAAAGACACACCTTTTTGCGGATGTGTCTTCATTTACGCAGGACACGCGGAAAAAGGGGCTTTTCTGCGGCATGGGTTGTTGTTCCGCCGCAGTTCTTATGCGGTTTTAAGAGAAAGACACCTCATAAATCTTCATATAGAACATCCCCTTTCCAAATTGCAGATTACAATTCACGGTCTCACTATATCACAAACATTTCCATGCTGCAAGCTTTTTCACAGAAAGCAGCGTGGAATTTCTCTGCGCACCAGAATGGGATTGACCTCGATGCGCACCATCGCGCCGCCCAACAACGACGCTCCGGTTAGATCAAGCAGCATATGATTCATTCCGATCTTCCCGATGACGGGAACTCGCTTTCCCGCCACGCTCACGCTGCGCGTTCTGCCCCCGCGCAGCCAGGTTCGGACGCTGCGCAGCACAGGCCGCAGGCCGCCGTCCGCATCGTTGTGCGTGCTGAGAAACGCACCGTCCGCATATCCCACACGAACCAGCCCGACCCGCACATCCCGTCGCAGCCTGTAACCATCATAGCCGATGTATTCCCCGCAGCAGCGTTCCGTGACGCGACTGATCTCGGCTTCCAAATAGACAGCGTTTTCAAACTCATCTTGCAAAGGGCCGGCGCAGCGTCCGAGCAACAGTGAGCCCACGCGAATCGCATCACAGCCCAGATCGCCCATGCAGGCAAAGGCGAGGCTGGCGCAGGCGTGTGTCATGCCGGGATCGATGTGCAGCGCCCGCAGAACCTCCAGCGCCTGCTCAAAATGCGAAAACTGCCGCTGTATGCTGCGTTGGACATCGCGCGTCTGCGTGGCAAAGTGCGTATAGACCCCTTCGACCTTTAGCCCCTGCACATCGCGCGGCACGGTTGATACGTCGCTCCAGATATAGCCATAGCGCCCCAGTCCGGTGTCGATCGCCAGATGCACACGCGGCACGCAATGCGCGCGCCCCCCTGCCTGCCGCAATATGTCCGCCTGCTCCGAGCTGCCCAGCATGAAAATCACGCCGCGCGCTGCCAGTTCCGCGCAGGCCTCCACGCTGTCTACCGGGGTTAGCAGCAATATGCTCTCCGAAGGCTCCGCCATTTCCGTCATTTGCAGCGCCTCCCATGGCGTCGCCACGGCAAAAAAGTCAATTCCCTGCCCATGATACAACCGGTAGGCGCTGCGCAGGCCGACGCCGTATCCATCTTCCTTCACCACGGCGATGATGCGTTTGTCTGTATGCGCACGGATCGCACGGATATTGTTTTCGATTGCTGATTGCACAATTCTCAAAGTCGCCAAGAGCCGGAACCCCCTTTGCTTTTCCACGGTTTTTATTCTAGCAAAGAGATGTTTCCGGCTCCCGACGCATTTGCGGCCAAGTTGTTTCTTTTTTTATATTTCCAGGATCGTAACGATGAAGGCGACCTTATTATCGTCCTCCACATATCCGTCCTGATTTTCCGTCACCTGCGTACCGGAAACCGTGCAGATCAGCACCTGCTTTCCGTCCGGCGTGACGCGGACCGAAACGATGGGACGTGCTGTCTGATAGAGCAGCTTGCGTCCGCCGTCCTCTATGGAATAGACCGCCACCACGCTTTCGCCATCCATGCGGTGCTCCACGGCAACCACATGGCTGCCATCCGGCGCCATCTGCATATCGGTATACCAGTACTCACCGGAATTCATACTGCTGATCTTTTTCAGCGTCCCTCTTTCCTGATACAGCTCGATCGAAACATCGTTTTTTTCATAGGTATTCAGCAGAAAACCGTCCTGCGTCACCTGCTCGATGCTGTATGACTTTCCCATAGGGATCAGGTTTTCCAGCCGCTCGATCTGACGCATTTTGTATTCGCCCGATTCACAATCCGCAAAAACGTAACTCCAGTTCAAATCCTCTTCGCTGAAATAGCGTACCAGCACACAGCCGCCGTCCTGTGAAGTCAGCACCTCCTTTTGAAAGGCAATACTCGGTTCTCCGCCGAAAACCTCCATCCGTTTTTCACTGATCGGCATCTCGCTGTGCATGGCCAGCACAGTTTTGACGTTTCCGGTTTTCGCATCGCCACGCATAATCTGATTGAGATAAATATTTCCTCGAATCTTCGCCCAATACTCCTGTGTCGGCGGCACCTCGCCGCCGTACATCTCCATCTCCATCTGGTAAGGCTTATCTGAAAAGGAAGAGGTCACCCAGTAAAAAAAGCGGCTGCCATCTACCGTCCAGCAGAAATCCACGCCCAGATAGGGCGACAAAAACGGGATATCCGCAACCTTTTCTGCCTTTTTCTCCTTCACACGGTAAAGATACAGCTCCGTTTCGCCCGTTTCCTTGCGCACGGTGTACAGCAGCGCACTGCCGTCGGGAGAGAGCTTCAGCCTTTCATAGTCAATCTTCCCCAACACCGCACAGGTCTCAAAGAATCCGTAGCGCGGATCGACGCAGCGGACCGAAACAGCCTGCCCTGCCGCACCTTCCACGACATAGAGCTTGCCATTGCTCCATCCCAGCGCAACGGACTGGTTTTCCTCGTCCACGCAGCCGGTGACGACCTCGCACTGACGGATGCGCCGAACGGTCCAATCGTTTTCTTCCGTTTGCTCGTTTGCATTTTCCGTTGCACGAAGCGTGGGAAGCACAACGGTTTTATCTCCCGGCTGAATGGCGCAGCCGGACAGTGCCAGCAGCAGCAAGTAGGCAAGAGCGATTTTAAGCCTCCGCTTCATCGTCCGCGCCCTCCTTTCTCAGCAATGGGAATATTGCGGTGAAGGTTGTCTCCCCGCCGGGCACGCTCTGCGCACTCAGCGTGCCGCCGTGTTCGCGCACAATCTTCATACAAATGGATAGTCCCAGCCCTGCGCTGCCCATCTCGCGGGAGCGCTCCTTATCCGTGCGGTAAAACGGCTCAAAGATGTGTTCGATTTCCTCCGCCGTCATGCCGGGGCCGAAGTTGCTCACCCGCAGCACCGCCTGCTTGCCCTGTTGGGCGCATTCCACGGTGATGGGCTGCTCCGCCGCACCGTATTTGATCGCGTTGTCGATCAGGTTGATGCAGAGCTGGCGGATGCGCTCTTCCTTGCCCTGAATGACCGGCCGGCCGCTGCACCACATTCGGATGGTATCGTCATAACGCCGCGCCTTGAGCGCCATCGCGTCCGCTACCTGCTCTGCGATGCTGCCCAGATTCACCGGCTCAAACACGTCGTCCCGGTCGATGTTGGACATTTCCAGCAGCTGCGTGACCATTCGGTGCAGGCGGGTGCTCTCATGCTGAATGTGCTCCAGTCCGCTGCGGAACAGTTCTTCATCCTGCGCGCCGTTCTCCTCCATCAGCTGCGCATAGCCCTTGATGGTGGTCAACGGCGTTTTCAGCTCGTGGGTCACGTTGTTATAAAACGCCTGGCGGCTGTCCAGCAGCTGCAAAATGCGCGCCCTGTCCTCCTGAATTCTGGAAAACTGCTGCCCTACCGTGCGCAGCATCAAATCGTAGTTTTCGTCCAGTTCACTGATCTCGTCCCGGCGGCGGCGCTTTTTCCGCCTGCTCTGCGGCAAAGTCGGGATGCGCCCATTGCGGATCTGGTCCGCTGCATAGGACGATCGGCGGCTGAGTCTGCGCACCGGCGCCAGAATGTGATTCAAATACATCAGCACCGCAACGCACGTCACAGCAAACAGCCCCATCGCCGCAAATAGCAGCATCCGCGCCATTTCGACATATTGGCGGTATTGCTCAGAATAATCCAACGCATAAGTGATCAGGCCGATATTTTCACCGCTGACGGCGACCGGCATGGCGAACAGCACCGAGCAGCTGCGTCCCTCGCCATAATGCAGCCCGTAGGCCGCCGCTCCGTTTTTCGCCTGCTCAAAGGCGTTTTCCTCCTCCGGGCGCAGGGGCTTCTGTTCGCTCGCCGCTGCGCTTCCCCCGGTGACGATGACATTGCTGTGTTCTCCGCCGCGCCCCAGCAGCTTTTCCCCCGAAAGCGAATAGAGCGAAAGGTTCGTTCCACCGGTAGAATACAATTCGTCGGCAATTTCCTGCGCGCACTGACGGAAGCTCTCCTCATCCGCGTCGCGTTCGGACAGCAGCAGATATTGTCGAACATAGACCTGCGTGTTGGTCTGCAAGGTCAGCAAATCCCGCGTGATGCGCGATTCCATGTTGCGTCCCACCTGATTGACACACAGAGCATAGAGCGCCGCAGCGCTCAGCAGCGCAAGCGCGGCAAGCCCCAGCGCCAGGCGCAGCCGTATGCCACCGGGCAGGCGCAGCTTCCGTCCCTTTTTTCCGTTCTTCTGCTTATTGTTCTTCGCCCGGCTCATATTTGTACCCCACGCCAAAGACCGTCACCAGCTCGCTGCCGATCCCCAGTTTCTTGCGCAGCCGCTGCACATGGATGTCCACCGTGCGATTCTCTCCGTAAAAATCATACCCCCAGATACGCGCCAGCAACTGTTCGCGCGAGAACACCTGCCGCGGATGCTTCACAAAAAAGAGAAGCAGCTCGAACTCCTTGGGCGTCAGGCTGACGTGCATGCCGTCCATCGTGACCGACCATTCCTTTTCGGAGATCAGCATCTTTCCGCTGCGAACGACCTCCTGCTGCTCGGCCTTGGGCGCGCTTTTGTCAAACCGGCGCAAAATCGCCTTGACTCGGCCAATGACTTCGCGCAGGTCGAAGGGCTTGGTGATGTAATCATCCGCGCCGGTCTCCAGCCCCAGCAGCTTATCGTCCACGCTGCTGCGCGCCGTCAGCATCACGATGGGGATGTTGTATTTTTCCGTCAACAATCGGCAAACGTCTACACCGCTCAGATCCGGCAGCATCCAATCGAGCAGCACGAGATCCGGTCTCTGATCCTGCGCCAATTTAAGTCCTTCCGCCCCTGTGTGAGCGCACTGCACAGTGAAGCCCTCTTTCCGGAATCCGTAGGCCAATATATCCGCTATCGGCTTTTCATCTTCAACGATCAGCAGCCTTTTTTCATTCATCTCCGACACCTCTTCCGTCTGCGATGGAATTCTCTGTCCCCATTATACAACAAACATGTTTCCAAAGTGTATCCGGCGCAATATCCACGCAAAAGCTCCTCCGGAAGTTTTTCCGGAGGAGCCGAAAATGCAGTTTTAGTCGATCACTTCAAAGAACATCATGCGGCCGGGGAACATCTGCACCTCGAAGGCATATTCCGTCGGCTCGGGGATGACGGTGGTGGCGTCACCCTTCTTGCCGGGCTTGGGCATGGTGAGCTTTTCGTCGTAGACGCGGCCGGTTTCGATATCGCGCAGGCCCTTGCACTCGCCGCGAACGATGACCTGAATGCTGTCGGGCATCGGGCGATGGGACTGAATGCCGTAGACGTTGTTATCGTAGGCAAAGAAGTTCACCTGCGGATGCGCCGCAACGAACACGCGCTGACCCATGCTCAAGTGCTTGTTGAACGCGCGGACGACACTCTTAGGCAGCTTGTAAAGATCGGCAAAGTTTTCCGGCACGTTGAGGATGAACAAGCGGCCCTTGCCGTAGTTGTCTTCCGTCATCATGGGGAAGTTGTCCTCGCCCGCAAGGATCGTGATATCGCTGTGGGTAGCGTTGGTCTTGTAGTCCAGCACCTCAAACAGAATGGGATCGTCGGAGCGCTCCACTTCCATTTGCAGGTAGTTCATGTTGGACACCATAAATTCGTTGCTCAGCACATGGCGATGCGTCAGGCGGACGGAGGTCATGTCCTTGATGCCCTTGTCGTAAGTTTCGTGCACAAAACCGACAGTCACAACGGCGTTGCCTCCCTGGCGGACGTACTTTTCAAGCTTTTCCATCGCGTCGGGTTCGCAAGCGGAGGACTGCGTCAGCAGCACGGTCGGGGCTTTATCATTGAAATAGGGCGAAGGCTCCACCGCCAGGCCGCACTGGCCGAGGTAGTTGTAGAGCTGATCCTCGCCGTCCGCGTCAAACGGCTCCCAGGCCGCCACGCCCACGGGGTTGCCGCACTTGCCGACGATCTCGTCGATGCGGTAGAACTGCTGGCCCAGCGGAGGCAGTGCGGGAGAATCCACCAGCACGGCAAAGTTAAACAGCATCAGTTCCTTCGCCTTGGCCAGCATCGTGGCATTGGCCTGATCCAGCCAGCGGCTGAGGTTGTCGGACGAGCCGCCCTGATCGATCCAGCCGCCGCCGTTGCGGCCGGGCGCAGTGTTTTCCAGCAGACGGATGATGGAATAAGACTCGTAGAGCTGCAAGTGCTGGGGCGAATAGCAGGCGTTGCGGGTTTCGGTCCCGGTATAGATCATGTCGAAGATATCCTTCTGCTTGCCGGGGTTATAGCCCGTTTCCTGATAGCTTTCGTACCAGTTGGGGTACTTGATGATGAAGTTCATCTTGGGATTGACCTTGCGCGCCAGGTCAACGATCTCGTGGGAGAACTCCTCCATCATGTGCAGGCGGTAATCCTTCCAGGATTGCTTGCCCTTGGCCTCGATGCACATCTCGCACCGGCAGGCGGTGAAGAAGAAATCGTCCAGTATGATCTCATCAAACACGCTGGCCAGCTCGCGCACGATGCGCAGGTATTCCTCGCGGTGGCGGGGATCGGTATAGCAGAAGGTATCGTAGTAAGAGGGCTTGCGCACGCCGTCCACCAGCTGAGTCGAGGTGATGCCGCCGGAGGTTTCGATGCCGTTCTTCTCGAACAGCGCCTTGACCGCCTTCAGCTTTTCGACGGGAATATCCACCGTGCCGCGGTGATTTTCAATATACACCTTGTCCAGATGGATGTACTTTTTGAAGTAGTCGATGCCGCGCTGGATCTCCGCCTCATCGACCTTTTCCAGATAGTAGGCGTAGACATAGGCCGCAACCTTGAAGTTCTTGAACGGTTCCATGTTAAAAACTACCCCTTTGCTATTTATTTTCCAGAACCAAATGTAGGATAGCATGAACCTATAACGATTGTCAAACCTCAAAGTTACAAAAATTTAATCCTATTTTTGTAAAACCCGCTTGCCTTAGAGCGTACTCCAGGGTTTATGATAAAAATGGTACTCTTTGCAACCAAAGGGAGGACATGAGGATGAAGACCTATACGATCCGTCAGGCGGCCGAGCACATCGGCGTGAGCGTGGACACGCTGCGCTTTTATGACAAGCAGGGACTGCTGCCCTTCGTGGGACGCGGTGACAACGGCTACCGCGTTTTCACCGAGGACGACTTTGCCTGGTTGGATCTGATCGCCTGCCTCAAGGCCACCGGCATGGAGATCCGCGAGATCCGCGAATTCGTCCGCTGGAACATGGAGGGAGACGAAACCATCCCCTGTCGGTTGGAACTGCTGCGCTCTCGCCGCAAGGAAACCCTCAGGCAAATGGCGCTGCTGCAAAAATGCCTGGATAAGCTCGACCACAAGATCGCCTTTTATGAACAGAAGGTGGAGCGTCTGGCCAAGCCCGGCGCCTGATCTCCCTTTCGCCCAAAGGGTGCGCTTTTTATCCCACACGAATATGGAAAGGGGACTTGTTTCACATGGCATCCAAAGTACTCTTCTCGCCCATGGCCTACACGCGCTACGAAGCGTCCCAGACCCTGCCCGAAAAGTTCAGCCGCATGCTGGAAAAGAGCGGTTTGGGCGACAAGGTGAACGGCAAGACCGTCGCCATCAAGATGCACGTCGGCTCCGGCATCACCTATTCCACGATTCCCCCGGTCTTTGTCCGCAAGCTGGTGGATTTCGTCCGCGCGCACGGCGGCGATTGCTTCATCACCGACCACTATGTCTACAAGCGTCATCCTGAACAGCGCGGCTACACCGAGAGCAATCTGGGATGTCCCGTGCTGGACGACTGCGGCCATCTGGGCAAGTATTTCTACACGAAAGAAGTGGATTTCAAGACCTTCCGACATGTGGACGTCGCCGGACTCATCCACGACGCGGATTTCATGATCGACTTCTCCCATGTCAAGGGCCACGGCGCGTGCGGCTTCGGCGGCGCGTGCAAGAACATCGCCATGGGTTGCGTCACCGACCGCACCCGCCACGAGATCCACGCGCTGGAAGGCGGCCTGGTCTGGAACAAGGATAAGTGCGTCCACTGCGGCAAGTGCATCCCTGCCTGCAACCACTTTGCCAACAGCTTCACCGAGCCCGGCAGGAACGGCGAATACAAGGTCAACTATCATCACTGCACCATGTGCCAGCACTGTCTGAAGGTCTGTCCCGTGGGCGCCATCACGCTGGACAGCCATGATTATGCCGATTTCCAGACCGGCATGGCGGTCTGCACCAGGGCGGTTGTGGATACCTTTGCGCCCGGCAATGTGTTCTACATCAACATGCTCATCGCCATCACTGCGCTGTGCGACTGCTGGGGCATGACCACGCCCGCGCTCGTGCCGGACATCGGCATCATGGCCTCGGACGACATCGTCGCCATTGAGCGCGCCAGCCTGGATGCAATCAAGATGGAAGATCTGATCCCCGCCGGCGTGCCTGCCGGCATGGAGCTTTCCGGCCACGGCCATCTCTTTGAACAGCTCCACGGTAAGAACCCTTTCATCCAGCTGCAAAAACTCGAGGAATACGGCCTGGGCACGCAGGATTACGAAACCGTGCTGGTCAAATAATCAACAAATTTTCAAAAAAATCAGCAATAGCCGCAGTTTCTTTCCCTGCGGCTATTGCTTTTTATTTCGTCATCGCGCCTTCTATATACTTCTGCGGTATTTTATAAGAGAAGCTCAATGGTTTTCCGTAATTGCTCCTGTTCCGTTGAAAGGAGACGTTTTTGATCCGGTCTGCTTCATATTGAAAACACCTTCCGCAGACACGATTTGTATTCAGGATGCGACGGACTTACAGTTGATTCGAAAACAGCAGCGGACATCCGACCGGCAAGAGCCGCGCCACTCTTTTACCGCACAGCGCGCAGTAGTGTGGTATTTCCCTGCCGCCAAAGCTTTTCGACGCAGGCAAAACCGGCATGTTTCAGAAGCTCGATCTCCGCATCCACTGCCAAAGGCGTGTCAAAGTGGACAAACACGTCCTCCGGTATGCCCTGCTCCTTGCGCAAGCGGGCACACTCATCCATCAGGACACGCTCCTCTTCTTCGCTCTCCACCATGTAATCGCCATTCAGGAACACACCGCCTGAGCGAAGCGCTTCACAGATACTGCGGTACAAGCCGAGCTTTTTCTCCCGCGAAAAGTGGTGCAACGATTCAAAGGACACTGCGCAGTCAAAGCACTCGCTCCCAAAGTCGGTTTGGAAATAATCGCCGCAAATCAGACGCAGGTTGGCTTCCGGGTGCTTTTTCTTCAGCTCGTCCAGCATGGCCTGCGTCAAGTCGATGCCGGTGACGCGCAAATCCGGTCTTTCCGCCAGCATCGCGTCCAACTCCAGCCCCGTGCCGCAGCCGAGATCGAGCACATCCTCCGCGCCGTCCGGCAGGTTTTGTGCCAAAAGTGCGTATCCCTCCGCGCATCCTGCGACGTTTTGAAGCATATGCTCATCATACCCTTCCACACGCCGGGTGAAAAAAGCGCTCATCTCTTCCATAGAAAAGCCCTCGCTTTTGAGTCATTACTTTTTACTCTTCCCGAAGACATTCTGCATAAACGCATCCGCCAGCGGCAGCCACAGTTCAAAGTTCGGGTAGAGATTCTTTCCCACAACGAGTCGGTTGCCCGCCTGGCCGTGCGGCACACCCGCAAAGGTATGGATTTCGACCTCCACGCCATGTTCTATCTGCAACGGCAGAAGCTGATACAGGTTTTGCAGCGCAAAGTCCTCGCGCCCGACGGCATAGAAGGTCGGCGGATAGGCCACCTTTTCGTAGTCAAACGGCGTACCCGCGTGACGCGGGCCATAGATGCAGAGAAAAGCATCGGGCGCGCCATAGACCTCGTCCAACGCATCGGGCGTATAGTCCGGATACCAGTCGGTCATCCTCTGCGCTCCGGAGTAATAGTGGATGCAGTTTTCGCCCGTAATAGCGCCGTTGGAGAAGCCAACATACGCGATCTGATCCGGACGGATGCGATACTTTTCGGCATTTGCGCGGACATAGCGCACCGCGCGGGAAGCGTCCGCACCGCTGTCCTTTTCGCACCAGGGATTCTGATTGCAGCGGTTATACAGCAGGAAGCACTGATAGCCCATGCGGTTAAAGTCGCGCGCGGACTGGAAGGTATCAGCCAGCGTGCACCAGCCGTGGTCGCCGCCGCCGCAGAGAATCACCGCGCCCTTGGGCTTTTCGTATTCCGGCAGCAGCATTTCATGCAGATAAGGCCGGAAATCCGGATCATGGTTGAAGAGATATTCATTGTTGTCCGGATAGTCGGTCAGGGTCGGTACCTTTCCCTCTGGCCAGAGGTCAATCGGCTTGGGCGCGTTGGGCAGGGGCTTCATGGCTGAGGCCAGACGCTGATATTCCTCAACCCACTCCGGATGCTCCGCAACATCTCCGCGATAGAGAATGGTATACATCTGGTTTTCCAGCGCGACCAAATCCTCCATGTCATAGCAATCGGGGTTTTCAAAAATCGGCACGGTTTCCAGCTCGATCTTCCCGAAGATTTTTTTGAAAGGCTTTCTGGCTTCAAGCATCTTGGCATAGCGCGCGCGGTTGATTTCAAATTCGTCCGTCATAACATTTCCTCCTTATACTTTAATTATATGTAAAATCAAATCGTAATAAAAAAGGACGGTATCAAATTCATGATACCATCCTTTTTTCAAGCTTCGTAAGCTCTTTGAAAGCCGAAATTACTTGATTTCGACAGTCGCGCCAACCTCGGCGAACTTGGCCTTGATCTTCTCGGCCTCGTCCTTGGAGACGCCTTCCTTCAGGGTCTTGGGAGCGCCATCGACGATCTCCTTCGCTTCCTTCAGGCCCAGGCCGGAAACGACCTCACGGACAACCTTGATGACCTTGATCTTCTCAGCGCCGGCTTCCTTCAGCACGACGTCGAACTCGGTCTTCTCCTCAGCAGCGGGAGCAGCAGCGCCAGCGGCGGGAGCAGCAGCAACAGCAACGGGAGCAGCGGCGGAAACGCCGAACTTCTCCTCAAGGGCCTTCACGAGCTCGTTCAGCTCGAGAACGGTCATGGACTCAATCGCGGAAATCATTTCTTCACGGGTCATGGTAATGTCCTCCATTCAAAATTTCGAAATTTTAGATTGCTGTGAAAATTACGCGGCGGTCTCGTTCTTGGAATCCGCAACAGCGTTGAGCGCGTACAGCAGCTTGCGCACGGTGCCGCCCAGCACGGAGACCAGGCCGGTGATGGGCGCGTTCATGCTGCCCAGCATCTTGGCGATAAGAACCTCTCTGGAGGGCAGATCCGCCAGAGCCTTGACGCCGTTGGCGTCGATGTACTGCTTGTCGACGATACCGCACTTGACGGTCATCTTCTTCTTATCGGCGATGAATTCCTTGAGGATCTTAGCGGGAGCCGCAGGATCCTGGATGCCGAAAGCGACAGCAGTGGGGCCGTTGAGGTCTGCATCCAGACCGGTGATGCCCAGCTCGTCCGCAGCGCGCTTGATGTAGGTGTTCTTCAGAACCTTGTACACCACGCCGCTCTCGCGGAACTTCTTACGCAGGGCAGTGTCTTCCTCCACGGTCAGGCCGCGGTAGTCAACGATGACAGCGGACTGGCAGGAATCCAGGAGATTCTTGATCTCCTCGATAATCGGGGCCTTCGCGCTGTAATCCTTCACCTCGTGATTGTGCTTCGACTTAGACATTGTATCCACCTCACTTTCCCTTTCCGGCAAGCGAGATGCTCACCGGTCGGTCATAAGAAAATGCCCTCGCGCCTGGTGGAAGGCACGAGGGCATCATAAACTTTCGTCTTTGATACTCCGTCATGTCCTCGGCGAGGGGCTTTCGCCATTACGCTTCCGTTGGCGGAAGCACTCGCTGTCTTAGGCGCACGAGAGATGTTCTCACAACAAAAGACATTATACACGAACTCCGCTTTTCCGTCAATACGGCTTGCAGAGAATTTCGTGGATTTTACATTCCAATATGGCGTTTGCGCCTGCAGGGGTCAGCACGCAGGCGGTATCTGCGCCGTGTCCGGTGCCGCCGACCGCCACAATCGCTTCGCCGTAGGGGATTTCCTCGCAGTCCAGCGCCATCACGGCGCACTCGACGCACACCTTCACGCCCTGCGAGAGCATCCGCAGCGCGTGCGCGATAATCTCTACCGGGTACGCACCGCCCATCTTTGTCGAAATTCCGCGCTCCGCGCCCGACAGAACGTGTGTTGTGCGCACAACGGGCACGCCCAGCTCCTTCAGCATCTGAAGCGTTTCCGGCGCCATCTTCTGCACGCCGCGGCTCTGCACACTGCCCACGATCACGAGCTTGTCCAGCACGCCCGCTTCTTTCGCCGCCTCTACGGCCTTGAGCGCCGTATCGCCGCCCGTCGAGGCCACAACCAGATGCACGCCGTCCTGCTTTGCGCGCTCCGCCGCCATTTTCAGCGTCGGAATCGTGTTTTCCGCCGTCACTTTTTCAAATACGGTCATTTCGAAGTCCCTCCCTGATTTCTTTAATTTCCAACAGCTGATGCAGGTTTTGAATCACGGCATCCGGCTGTATTTCTCCTGATAACGCTCTCCCCGCGCGATTGATCCAGCAGGTTTTCATTCCCGCCTTTTGCGCGCCCGCAATATCGGAGCTGAGCGAATCTCCGACCATCATACACTCCGCTGTTTCGCACCCGGCCGCCTGCGCCGCCTTTCGGAAAAAAGCTTGTGCGGGCTTAATTGTCCCCATTTCTTCCGAAAGGAAGATATGATCGAAGCGGATCCCCATCGCACGCAGCCTTGGGCGCTGGCAATCGGAAAGCGCATTGCTCGCCGCGCACAGCACAAAATATCCCTTGAGCATTTTCAGCACCGGCAGCACATCGTCATACAGCGTCACTGCCTCGCCCAGATACCGCCCGAAGAGTTCATAGAGCGCGTTTTCATCCTGCTTCAAATCGTATTTCCGGCGCATATAGGCGCAATAATCCGTCACTGCGTCGCGATAGAGCCGGACATAATCACGCTGAATCTCCTCACGCCAGGTTTCGTGCAAACCACGCAAATTCCAATACAGCCAGGATTTTTCCCAGAGATCGTCCAGTTCCGCCTGCGAAGGAACCTTGCCGTTTTCAGCAAAGATTCGTCGCAGAATCTGCATCTCAGCCTGATGATAATCCATCAACGTATCGTCTACGTCAAACAGAAGGCATCGAATCAACTGCACACCTCCCAGATTCAAAAAAACTCCCGTAGACAATTCTACGGGAGTTCTGAAAAATCCTTTTTACTTAGCCGCCGCAACGCCGCCCGCATAACGAGCCGCATTGATCTTGACGCCGGGGCCCATGGTGCTGGAAACGACCACGGACTTGACGTAGGTGCCCTTCATTGTGGCGGGCTTTGCCTTGACGATCGCGTCCATCAGAACCTTGAAGTTCTGAGAGAGCTTCTCCGCGCCGAAGGAAGCCTTACCAAAGGGAACGTGCACGATAGCGGTCTTGTCCACGCGGTACTCAACCTTACCGGCCTTGATCTCGGAGAGCGCCTTGGCCACGTCCATGGTGACGGTGCCGCTCTTCGGGTTAGGCATCAAGCCCTTCGGGCCGAGGACACGACCGATGCGGCCGACCAGACCCATCATGTCAGGGGTGGCGACACAGACATCAAAGTCGAACCAGTTCTCGTTCTGGATCTTGGCGATCAGCTCTTCCGCGCCGACGTAATCCGCGCCGTTCTCCTCCGCAATGCGGGCATTGTCACCCTTGGCGAAGACCAGAACGCGAACCGTCTTACCGGTGCCGTTGGGGAGCACGACCGTGCCGCGGACCTGCTGGTCAGCGTGACGGGGATCAACGCCCAGACGAACGGAGACTTCCATGGTCTCGTCGAACTTGCACTTGGCGGTCTGCAGCGCGAGCGCAATCGCCTCGTCCGGCTCATAGTTGGTCTGCTGGATCAGCTTTGCGCTGTCCTGATATTTCTTACCATGCTTCATGGCTCAATTCCTCCTGTTTCTCAGTCTTCGACCGTAACGCCCATCGAGCGCGCGGTGCCGGCGACCATGCTCATCGCAGCTTCAATGGAAGCGGCGTTGAGGTCGGGCATCTTGGTGGTAGCGATCTCGCGGACCTGATCCTTGGTCAGCTTGGCGACCTTGTCGCGGTTGGGCTTGCCGGAACCGGACTCGATGCCTGCGGCCTTCTTAATCAGAACAGGAACGGGCGGGGTCTTGGTGATGAAAGTGAAGGAACGGTCGGAATAAACCGTGATGACAACAGGGATAACATAGCCGACCTGCTTGGCGGTACGCTCATTGAACTCCTTGCAGAAGCCCATGATGTTGACGCCGTGCTGACCCAGTGCCGGGCCGATAGGGGGCTGAGGGGTCGCCTTGCCTGCATTGACCTGCAGCTTAACGATAGCAGCAACTTTCTTTGCCATTGTAGAGTACACCTCCAAAGGTTATCTTGTGGTTCGACGGAAAGGTGTCGATTCCTCCCACGCACGCGCTGTTTCGCGTGCTAAACGCCCTGATCCGCAAATCTTTCATGCGGGGGCCAACCGTTTGCGGGATTCGGTTTTCGTAGGAAGGCTGAGTAAGAAGTCTTACTCGTCGTCGTCACTGGCGACTTTGCGTGCGCCTTCGTAATCCACCTCGACGATGGTGTCGCGGCCGAAGAGCGGCACAGAAACTTTGAGCTTCTGGTTTTCCTCGTCGATTTCGACGATGGTACCGGTGAAGTTCTCAAAGGAGCCGGACAGAAGAGCGACTTTACTGCCGACCTCGAAGTCAAGATTGATGGTTTTTTCGCCGCCGGCGTTGACCATGGCAAGCGCCTCCTCTTCCGAAAGAGGAACAGGCTTGGACTGCGGGCCGACAAAGCCGGTGCAGCCGCGCGTGTTGCGGACAATGTACCACAGGTCATTGCTCATGACCATGTGGACCAGCACGTAGCCGGGGAACAACTTGCGTTTGACTGTATGAGGTTTACCATTCTTTATACGAGTAATCGTCTCGACGGGTACAACAGTCTGATCGATCTTGTCCTCCAGATTGCGGTTTTTAACCGTCTTATCCAGAGAATCCTTCACCTTGTCCTCATAACCGGAATAGGTGTGAACCACATACCAGTCAAGCTTTTCTTCTTCAGGCATCGCTTCTTACAGCCCAAATCGGGCCCCTCCGTGTGGATTTTTGCCGTGCCCCATGCACAGCGTCAGGAAATGATGAGCTTCAGCAGTGCGGACAGACCCCAGTCCATAAGTCCAACGATAACGGTCAGAAGCAGCACAAACACGATTACGACGGTGGACTGACGAACCAGTTCCTTCTTGGAAGGCCAGGTGACCTTCTTGATCTCGGCCCACATGTCCTTGAACGTCTTGACGATGTTGAACTTTTTCTTTCCTTCGGTCTTCTTCGCAACTGCCTTCTTGTCCGTGGTCTTGGCGACCGCTTTCTTTTCAGACATGTCGTTCAAACTCCTCTCCAGGAAATGATCCTAGCGGGTTTCCTTGTGGACCGTGTGCTTCTTGCAGAAGCGGCAGTACTTGTTCATCTCCAGGCGATCGGGGTCGTTGCGCTTGTTCTTCTTGGTGTTGTAGTTGCGCTGCTTGCACTCGCTGCAGGCCAGGGTGATCTTCACTCGCATCCCTTGGGCACCTCCTTGCATAGCGAAATACGCCTCTGCGCCATGGGCACAGAAACATTCTTATAAAGTATACAGGCAATCGGCCTGTTTGTCAATCCTGATTCCCGCAGATAGCAGGATTTCACGCGGATTTTTCCTTTTTCCCGCCTCTCGCCAGCCATACCGCCGCAAAGAGCAGCTCCAGCGGCAGTGCAGGCAGTCTTGACCAGATCCAAATCGGGCTTCCCGCCGGCATGATTCCCGTCTTCTGTGAAAAACAGAAGACAACAAGCGGCAGAGTAAGCCCCAGCCAGAGCGCTGCGGCAAGGCCAGCCGCAAGCCGGTTCGCCCTTCTGTTTTCTCCCGCTGCGGAACTCCTGCAAATCCAGACAAGAACAGCCTGTAAACAGGGCAGCACGACCAGGCCGTAAAGCGTGCTCATGCGCGGTGCAAAAACGGTATCCTTTTGCATAAACGTGAGGGAAAGTGCATTCTTTCCCTGACTTGTTCGCATCAGCGCTGTACAAAGTGCCAGCATCACAGCAAAAATCACACACCCTGCTGCTTTCTGTTTTTTTGAAGTATCTTCCAGAAACAAAACTGCGATGCAAAGTGTTCCAGCCAATCCGAAGGCCAATGCGTTCCCAACAGAGAGCAGCGCCTGCCCCGCTTCGATTTTGCTGGGGAGCAGTATCATGATTGTTGTCAGGATCGCACCCGCGGCAAATGCCGCTCCGGCACGCCATCCTTTTTTCAAAGAAAGCGATCGTCTTTCTTGTATAAAGTCCTGCATCACGATCTGAGCTGTCAGTACCGCGCACAGAACGCCTGCGGAAAGCAGCCCCGGTCTGAACCAATTCAAGATAAGCCAAACCGCGCATAAAATACCCTGTATAGCAGCTTTTCTTTTCAGCATTTTCATTTCCTTTCTATGTTATATACAGTTGCGGAGATGGTCCGCATTCAAAAAGCCGTCCATCTCCGCGCTCACTTGATTTACTATTCGATTCTATACTCCTGTTCAGAGGAATATGTTTTCCCCGTCAGAGTATTCTCGTATTCCAAGTCAAATCCAACCCTGAAAAAACAAACGGTATCGTTGGTCACAAATATTCCCGTGTTGCTCGCCGCCGAATACGCTCCCGAGAACCCATACAGCCATGTATGACTCTGGGCGTACTGCGTACCTTTTCTCGGATAGGTCCACGTTTTAAGCAGATCAGTAAATTCAGGGGCTGTGGATAACACGCACTTTCTCCGGCTATCGTTGCTTCCTACTTGTTCTCCTCTCCCCGTTATGTGAAGTCTTTGAACAAGCTCACTTTCGCCATTGGAATCACCCTATTTCATTATTTCTCTGTCTTTAAAAATAATATATTATTTTAACATTGTCAAGAGCAAAAAAAATCCCCAGCTATGCTGGGGATTTTTTTATTCTTTTTTTACTCGATGACCTTAACGACAACACCGGAACCGACGGTACGGCCGCCTTCACGGATAGCGAAGCGGAGGCCTTCCTCGATAGCGATGGGGTTGATCAGAGTGATCTCCA
>Ga0129310_1001532_pt1 | contig 19803 bp, 16 predicted proteins | sample Go1ome_2_FD_94433 | JGI IMG/M metagenome (GOLD analysis project Ga0129310, IMG submission 94433) | Western lowland gorrila individual fecal microbial communities from Wisconsin, USA - Go1022A metagenome | ecosystem: Host-associated > Mammals > Digestive system > Large intestine > Fecal | place...
AGTGAGATAAATGTTAAAAAATCCACCAGAATAAAAATAAACACTGGTGGATTTTCTGTTTGATATAAAATCTTACTCAAAAGATATCTTTTTCAGTGCCCTCGAAGGCGCTGTGCAAGGGTGTAAAATTTTAGGCGAGGTAGGTGTAGACAAGGATATAGTGGCAAAGACTACCTGCCATTACGAAGCAATGAAACAGTTCATGATTGCCAAAGTTTTTCCAATTGTGATGCTTGAAGAGCGGCAGTTTCAATGCGTAAATCACACCACCAACCGTGTATATGATACCGCCGATCAGGAGCCACAGGAATGCTGCATGGCTTAAGTTCTTCATGATCGGTGAAAATGCAAAAACGACAAGCCAGCCCATGCTGATGTATAGCACAGAGGATAACCAGTGAGGACAGGTGATCCAGCAGATCTTAAATATGGTTCCCACGATCGCAACAGCCCATACTGTAGCAAGAAGCGGAATACCGATGTTTTTTGGCAGAACGATCATGCAGACTGGTGTATAAGAACCGGCAATCAGTACAAAGATCATGGCGTGATCGATCTTGCGCAGAACTTTGTTGACCGATTCGGAGATATCAAATGTATGATATGTGGTGCTTGCCGCATATAAGCAGATCATGCTGACAATAAATATAGTAAATGCTCCTAAATATGCATGGTTTACTCCGGCAGAAGCCTTTATTAAGAGGGGTCCGGCACCGATAATGGCTGCTATCATACCGATGAAGTGTGTGAGCGAACTCCCGGGATCTTTTACTTTAAATGACGTTTTCTTAAGTGCGGGGCTGTTTGCCGGAAAAGGTTTCGCTGATTTGCCCGCTTGTAATGATAATGTTGTCATAATAAACACATCCTTTCCTGAAATGCCTTGCGGCAGGATAATAATGTTACTGTATATAAAACTTTGTAATGTAGTAATGAATACTATGTCTTGCTACACGGATATAATACTACACATCAATAGAATATGCAAGCCATAATTTTTTATACGTTTTATAAAAAGGATAGTTAAGAAAATCCTTGTATTATGCCTGTTTTACAGAAATAGAATGCATTTTTGTTTCATATAATAAAGAATAAGGTAGTAGTTGCGGGATTTGTAGAATATGGCTATAATACAAGAGTGTTATGACAATTACGAATCCCGATGAGCAATTCGGATAAGAATTTGAAATGAAAATATGATAATCAAGAGAAAAGGAGAAACATTATGGCAAAACAATCATGGAAACCGGGCAATATGTTATATCCGGTACCGGCGGTACTTGTAAGTTGCAGAGATAAAGAAGGAAATGATAATGTATTAACGATCGCATGGGCAGGAACAATATGTTCTGACCCGGCAATGGTATCTATTTCTGTTCGAAAAGAGAGACACTCATATTCTATGATTAAGGAAAGTGGAGTATTTGTGATCAATCTGACAACTAAAGATTTGGCGAAAGCGACAGACTATTGTGGAGTTCGCAGTGGTAAGGATGAGGACAAGTTTGCAACCGCACATTTAACCAAGGGAGAGGCAGAGAAGATCAATGCACCGATCGTAATGGAAAGTCCGGTGAATATTGAATGCAAGGTAACACAGGTGATCGAACTTGGAAGTCATGATATGTTCTTAGCGGAAGTTGTAAATGTGCAGGTGTCCGATGAGTTTATGGATGATAAGGGCGCATTTCATATCAATGATGCAGATCTGTTAGCATATTCCCATGGACAGTATTATACGTTAGGTGAGCATTTAGGTTCCTTTGGTTATTCTGTCAGGAAAGTGAAGTAGAGAAAATGAGAGCAGCAACGCAACCACGGTATGGTGTGTTTCGTTGCGAATGGAATTGTAGACGGAAAAGAGGATATGTGTGAAGAAGTTTGATTTTAAGATCCGCGTGCAGGTGGGGTGGTTCAAAGCGGCAATGCTAGGGACTGTGATCGGATTGCTGATCGCACCGGCAGCGGGAAAAGTCATGAGCAAAGAGGAGAAAGCATTTCTGACGGATAATCCGGTTGTGAATGCAATCGGAAGTATAACATTTGGTCCGAAGATCAAAGTTATGATCAATGGCAACGTTGTGGCATTGGCAAAAAGTGAAGAAGCAGGTCGGGAAGCATATAAGCAGGCAAGGCTTACTTATAATAAAGATGGAGTGAAACCTGTTTTTGCAGATGTGGCATATGAAGAAGTGGATTCCGAAAAAGATGCAGATAAGATAAAGGGCATGCATGTGCTTCGCAATGAAAAGCTTGCGGATGCCATTTTAAAAGATTTGGATAAGTATGCAAGTTCCGATAAGAAGCTTGCATATACAATGCGTGTGGATGATCATATGGTTACTGTAGAACACATGGAAGATGTGATCAGTATTTTGGAGCAAGCGCAGAATGTATATGATACAAATGATCAGTTTCAAGTCGGGTTGAAACCACCGGCAAGCCGTAATGTGACGATGTATGAGGTTGATGTGGAGGACAAGAATACCGGAGCGGAAACTTCGGAAGAAGCCACAACAGAGGATACGCAAGGTAATACAGCAGAGAATGAAACTGCGGAAGGGACTTCTGCTGAAACCGGTGAGAGTACGGAAGGAGAGACCACACAGGCCGGAGATACGGGTACAGAGAATACGGAAGAGACAACGACAGAAGTTCCGTTAGGAAATGATGATATATCAGATGTGGAAAGTATTAGACCGATTGCTGAGAATATCCGTACTTATATGACTGGAGAGGAAGCTTCGACAGAAGAAACAACGCAGGCACCGGCAGAAGGTGACGGACAGGAAGATGCCGCAGACAGTAGCGATTCGGAAGACGGTTCTGGTGAGACGGACGAAAGCAGTGTAGAGAACACAGAAGCCGTAACAACGGAAGAAGTGACAACGGAAGATCCGGCGGTTGTGGCACAGGGCGTAGAAGATGGTGTGAAGTATGTGGGATTTGCAGACACCATTCAGGTTGTGGAGACATATGTCAATACAGCACAGATCAAAGATAAAGATACGGCTTATGCCGAGATGACAACCAAGAACGCAGAAGCCAGCATTTATGTCGTAGAACCGGGAGATGCGTTGTCTGTGATTGCAGAGAAGAACAATTTAACTGTGGATGATATTAAAGCATTGAATCCACAGATCGAATCCGATGATGATATCTATTATGACGACCGCCTGAACATTACTGTTCCGAAGGCTGCCATTCAGGTCTTAGTTGAGAAACAGGAGACTTACAAAGAGAATTATAATGAGGATGTCGTATATCAGGATGATGACAGTATGTATATTGGTGAGACAGAAGTAGTGCAGGAGGGGACACCGGGCAGTCACGTAGTAACGGATCTGGTTACTTACAAGGATGATGTGGAATCGGATCGACAGGAATTGCAGGAGACGGTGGAAGTGGCTGCAGTTGCAGAAGTTGTCAAACGTGGTACGAAATCAAAACCAACTTATATGTATCCGGTCACTAATTGGAATCTGACCTCTAATTTTGGATATCGTTGGGGCAGACTCCATGCAGGAGCCGATGTTGGTGTACCAATTGGAACAACTGTGCGTGCGTCCCGTGCCGGTCAGGTTATTACCGCTGGTTGGGTTGGCGGCTATGGCAATTGTGTTATTATCGACCATGGTGACGGTGTCAGCACCCGGTATGGACATTTGAGTGAGGTAACAGTCAGTGTGGGACAATATGTAGATCAAGGACAGCAGGTAGCACTTTCGGGAAATACGGGACGAAGTACCGGACCGCATCTTCACTTTGAGATCCGTATTAACGGAGAGGCGGTAGATCCGTTGCCGTATCTTGCTGGACAGCAGTAAACATATACCCTTGCACAGCGTCCTAACTTATGCTGTGCAAGGGTATATGTATTCAGAATCGATCCATTCCAAGACTTCCATTCAATCGTTTCAGATAATCTTCCGGATCTTTCTTTAATTGTGCCATCATGTACAAGGAATCCAGTATCATTGCGACTTTGTTGCAATCCGCACCGTTTTTGCCGTAATCCTGCATTAGATTGTAATGTTCTATTTGCCAGACATAGAGATCTGTCAATGTATAACCTTCACATTTCATCTCATCTAGTATTGTCTGGTGATCTGCGTAGTAAGCAAATTCTTTCATCAGATCACCATCTGCGGCAAGTTCTTTCCAGAGATTCTCCTGAAATGTCTCATCCCGGTTCGCATAAGCACAAAGTTCTTTTAGATATTCGTAACCTTTCACACGTCGTGCATCATATATAATTGTACCCATTGAGCATACATCTCCTTCATATTTAGTCACAAAGAAGTTCATCTGCTAACTGTTCCATAGCGGCAACATCTTTCTCTTTCATAGTAGAAAGGATGGTAACGGTGTTCTCGCACACAGTAAGATTCTTCATGCCATCTAACATGGATTTCATGGTTCTTGCTGCTGTCGGAGCCCACGAACCATTCTCGATAATGGCAACTTTGCGGTTCTGGAATGCCTTGTGAGATAAACGGTTCAGGAAATCTTCCATTGGTGGAAATACACCGGCATCGTAAGAGGCGGCCGCAAGGACTAACTTATCATATCGAAAAGCATCTTCGATCGCTTCTGCCATATCATCTCTGGAAAGATCGGTAAATGCAACCTTTGCGGCACCTTTTGATTTCAGAATCTTAACCATCTTTTCGGCGGCAGCCTTGGTGTTGCCGTGAATGGAAGCACAGGCAACTAATACACCTTTGTCTTCCGGCTGATAATTACTCCATGTATTGTATTTGTCTATGTAATAACCAAGATTGTCTTTCAGAATTGGGCCGTGTAATGGACAGATCATCTGAATGTCTAAAGTAGCCGCTTTCTTTAATAATGTCTGAACAGGTGCGCCGTATTTTCCAACTATATTGAAATAATATCTTCTAGCCTCGCAAGCCCAGTCTTCCTCATTGCAGAGCGCACCGAATTTGCCAAAACCATCTGCGGAAAACAGAATCTTTTCGGTGGATTCGTATTCTACCATGACCTCTGGCCAATGAACCATAGGAGCCATAATAAATGTCAGTTCGTGTTCGCCAAGATTCAGCGTGTCGCCCTCTTTGACCGCAAGCGAGCGTTCTTCCAGATTATCAATGTCAAAAAATTGAGGTAACATAGCCTTTGCTTTCGCACTGAGTACCAATGTAGCAGATGGGTATTTATCTGCAAGTTTTTTGATATTGGATGAATGATCCGGCTCTAAATGAGAGATGATCAGATAGTCGACTGTTCTGCCGGCAAGTGCCTGTTCAAGGTTGGCAAACCATTCTTCTGTCTTTCTGGCATCTACGGTATCCATAACAGCTGTCTTTTCATCTAAGATAACATATGAATTGTAAGAAACACCATTTGGGATGATGTACTGGCTTTCAAACAGATCGAGAGTCGTGTCATCTACACCGATATATTGAATTGCTTTGGAAATGTTCGTGTCACTCATAAAAAATCCTCCTAATCTATCTTTTGCTGGATATCCTGAAATATCTGGGAAAATTGTAACATGGCGTAATTGGAATTACAAGGTGAGGTGTGTATAAAACTTGCTGTAAAAAAGAACAACCAGGATTGTGAGTGGTTCGCATTCCCGGCTGCTTTCGTATACATAGTGAGTGGTTGCATAATATAGGCTGTTTAATTGTATATGATGAATAAGTTATACGTTCAACATTGTCTTTTTGTATTGTTCAACGATCTTGGCAACATCATAGTCAGGCGCAAAGCCGATGGCGATATCGCAGATATGTTGTATCGTATCGATATCTTCTTCTAATTCATCCGCAATCGTTTCGGGAGACTTATTCTTCTGAAGTTTGCGACAGACTAGTTTGGTAAGATTGGTTAATTCGCCATCGCCGAATCCGTCGTCAAACCCATCTTCATAGCTTTCCTTCCGTATTGTCTGCTTGTGCAATTCTTCATCATATTCGTATAAGGTCATCCGAACCACCTCCGCTTTGTTTGCTAACAAGAAATCCTTTAGAACGTTGTGTTTGATGCAGTGGTCTACAGCGCGCCGGACAGCTTCTTCCAGAGGTTGTGTCTCTTGATACTTTCTTACGATGCTTACATATTCAACATATTCGAATAATGTCGGGCAACGTTTAAGAAGATCCTCATTGTACCCTTTGTTGATGTTAAGTTGGGTAACACGCAGCTCTAATGAAGGACATTCTTCCGGTATCTCAAAGGCATCTGACAGATACAATTCCCGTCGTTCCGGCTGTTCCCGGATTCCATTATAGAATACTACAAATCTTGGTGTCGGCAGCTTGATCAGGCGGGAAGAATAAATGTCTTTCTTGATCATGTACTTCTCGTACTGTTCGCATACATACATCAGATCCCGCAGTGGCATGTTCGGATTCACAGTTGACTGATGTTCATATAACTGGATCCGCATATCAATCAGACAGGACACGTCATTCTTCATGCCAAGATAGATCGCATTCTCTAAGGTGACGATCTCCAATGCGTCCGGATCGTCGTAATCTGTATCATTCACTGCATTATAAAGTTCTAATAATTGCTTGCTGCTATTAAAAATCATACGAAATACCGTGTCGCGGTACTTCTCATTAATATAAATGTTTCCCATATCTTTTCTCCTTTATCTAATGACTGGATTAACGTTGCTTCCTTATCTAATAAATGGATTGACGTTGTTTTTTATCTGGTAAGCGAATTAACATTGAAATTAAGATCCAGAGTCAAAAAATAAAAGATATGGAAAAAAGATGTGAAAGAGATTACAGGAATCTCTGACCTAATTGTATCATGACAAAATGAAGATGACAAGAGGTTCTTCAAATCTTGTATTTCATATCCAAATTTGATATACTTATAACAGGAATGCGATCATTGTCATAGAATATAAGATGATCGGGAAGGAGCACGGCAATGAATAGATTGAATATTGCGGTAATCTTTGGAGGACAGTCTTCTGAGCATGATATTTCATGTATATCGGTTCAGACGGTTGCGAAAGCAATCAATCCGGAGAAATATGACATTACGTACATTGGAATTACGAAGGAGGGACATTGGTTACTTGCCGAGTCCTTGAAGAGCATAGAAGATGGAAGCTGGGAGAAAAGCACAACGGAAGCAGTTATTTCGCCAGATGCGACGAAACAGGAAGTGATCTTATCAGGGGCAGAGGGTGTGAATACTAAGCATATTGATGTCATTTTCCCGGTACTGCATGGTATGTATGGTGAGGATGGAACGATTCAGGGTCTGTTTGAAATGAGCAAGATTCCTTATGTAGGCTGTGGTGTACTTGCATCTGCAGTCGGAATGGATAAGGTTTACACGAAGATCATTGTGGATGAGCTGGGGATTCAGCAGGCAGACTATGTATTGGTAAGAGCAGTAGAGGTAGAACGTGCCAATGCAGGAAATGCCAACGTGACGATGGATGATCTTGCAGACCGCGTGGAAGAGAAATTAAACTATCCGGTATTTATCAAGCCAAGTAAAGCAGGTTCTTCACAAGGAGTCAGTAAGGCACATAACCGGGAAGAATTGATTGCCGGATTAGAATTGGCCGCAAAGCATGACACAAAGATCTTGGTAGAACGGAATATTATCGGAAGAGAGATTGAGTGTGCAGTATTAGGTAGTGCGGCAGATGTAGAAGCATCCGGTGTGGGTGAGATATTAGCTGCGGCTGAATTCTATGATTTTGATGCAAAATATACGAATGCGGAATCCAAGACGGTCATTTCACCGGAGCTTCCGGAGGGTAAGACCGAGGAGATCCGGGAAGCAGCAAAAGCAATCTTTGCAGCAGTTGACGGATATGGTCTTTCCCGTGTGGACTTCTTCTTAGAGAAGGAGACGAATACGGTTATTTTCAACGAGATCAATACATTGCCGGGCTTTACTTCTATCAGCATGTATCCAATGTTGTGGAATGCACAGGGCATAGACTTAGAGACTTTGGTAGAACGGCAGATCGCACTTGCACTAGAGCGTCGTTACTAGAAGGAATTACAGACATTTTCCACAACTGTTTTTATTGAAGGTTTTTCAGAAATTATGCGTTGCATAATGGATAGATTGGAAGGAGATTTCATATGAATAATCCAATTGGTGTCTTTGATTCGGGTGTCGGCGGTTTGACCGTTGCCAGAGAGATCATGCGGCAGCTTCCGGGAGAAGATCTTGTGTATTTTGGTGATACTGCAAGAGTTCCGTATGGTTCGAAGTCAAAGAATACAGTGTTAAAATACAGTCGACAGATCGTACGGTTTCTGCGTACGAAGGACGTGAAGGCAATCGTGGTTGCCTGTAATACGGCAAGCGCGCTTGCGCTAGATGATATTGCAGCAGAGATTGACATTCCGATCATCGGTGTGGTAAAGCCGGGTGCGAAGATGGTGGTCGAGACAACAAAGACGGGAAATGTTGGTGTGATTGGTACAGAAAGTACGATCAAATCCGGCATTTACAATGATTATATCCGGGAATTGAATCCGGATATTACGGTTGTCAGCAAAGCATGTCCGTTATTTGTTCCGTTAGTAGAAGAAGGGCTGATTGAAGACCGGGTGACAGATGATATTGTGGCAAGATATCTGCAGGAGATGAAAGAATACCGGGTAGATGCATTAGTGCTTGGTTGTACGCATTATCCGCTCATTCGCAATACGATCAAACGGTTTATGGGCGAGAGTGTACATCTGGTGAATCCCGCATTTGAGACGGCAAAGAGTCTCAAAGAATTATTGATAGAACAAGGAATCCTCAACACGAGCCGGCGCAAACCGGAATACGAATATTATGTCAGTGATGGCGTGGATAAATTCATCGCTTTTGCAGACAGTGTACTGCCGTGTCATGTGACAGACACACAGGTAGTCGACATTGAGAGCTATTAGGATAAGATATGGAGAAAGAGGATCGAGACCGGGGTATTTGTGAAATGATATAGATATTAGGATGCAAGGAGTAGAGGAATGACAAAGGATGTCTTAGTTACCATCTCGGGAACGCAGTTTGCGATGGGAGATGAAGCGGTGGAAGTTGTGACACCGGGAATCTATCATAAGAAGAATGGGAAGCATTATGTACATTATGAAGTGCAATCCGAGGCAGATGCTCCCGTGACAAAGAACCGGGTGAAGTTTCATGACGGGCATTTTGAGATGACGAAAAAAGGGGAACAGAATGGGTTTCTGTCGTTTGATCTTGATCAGAAGACGGCTAATATATACGACACACCGGCAGGTCCATTGCATGTGGATGTGGCAACAAGTGTGTTGGATTGCAAGGAATCCGAAGAAGAGATCTCTGTGGTTGTCCGGTATGCGTTAGAGATCAATTATCAATTCATATCCGAGTGTGAAGTGAAGTTTAAGGTGCAGGCAAGGGGAACGGAATGAAAAAGAAAAAGGGCAAAATGCCGAAGTATTTTGAAAATCACAAATTCGAACATTTCCTTGGCATAGAAAGCACGGAGATTGTATATAACAATCGGTACAATGATGATTATTTTCGGTATGAGCCTACCAGTTATAGTGGGCTCATTTGTGCATTTGATGCGTTAGACAATGTATTGACGAAATATGACCGGATGGTGGATTTTGGCTGTGGAAAAGGGCGTGTGCTGTTCTATGTCAATCAGCGGTTTCAGTGTGAAGTTTGTGGAATCGAGGTTGACGAGGAACTATATGAGACTGCATTAGACAACCGGGCATATTATAATACGCAGTTCCGGGATACGAGTGATCATATTGAGATCCTGCTTGGCAAGGCGGAAGAGTATGAGGTGCATCCGGAAGATACCGTATTTTACTTTTTTAATCCATTTGAGATCAATATCTTTGAACAGGTGATTACACATATTATGGATAGCGTCAAAGAACATCCGAGACGAGTGTTTGTGATGATGTATTATCCGAAGAAGGAATATCTTGATCATATGAAGCATAAGCATTTCCGGCTGTATACGATCGCAAAGCTTCCAACGTATGAGATGGATTGGGATGAAAAGGTAGTGATCTTTGAATATGGTGTCCCACCCGCTAAATGTTGAGGACAATACGGAAAGGGAACACAAGATGTCTTGTTGTGTGAAATGCAGAATAATGATACAATGAACGCATAAGCATGAACGCAATTTTTTGCAGAAGACAAAGACTGCTCGCAGGCTGTTGTCTTCTGAGAAAATTATGTGAGTGCAACGAACATCGAGAATCCGAAGGATTCGAGATGGCGTTCGCGCAATTGTATAGAAAGTGGTAGAGAAAATGAATGATAAGAATCCATTGAAGAAGGAGATAGAGAAATATTTAAAGGTTCCATTTTATATGGCAGTATTATTAGTCGTTATGAATGGCGTTGTGTATGGTGTTGACACTACCAGCGGTGTGGTTGTAACGGTCTTTATACTGGCTTATTTTGGCGTGGTTATGTATCTGTATTTTCGGAAACGTCCGAATATCATGTCTGATCTGGTGGCGTTCAGTTTTGCACATGGTTCGGTACAGAGTAAGCTGATCAAGGAGTTGGCAATACCATATACGTTAGTGGATTCAAACGGCCGGGTGCTGTGGAGTAACAAGGCATTTTACGATATTGTGAAAAGTGATCGGCAGCATATGCGTAAGCATATCCAGCATATATTTACCGATATTACGTTAGAGTTGTTGCAGATGGAGCCGGAAGATGAGAACCAGCGGGTTGTTCATATCTATCAGAATGAAAAGAATTACCGGGTGGAGATTCGGCGGGTAGATGTGCAGAATGTGTTGTCGACGAATCTGGCAGAAGATGCACACGAGGATGATATTCTGTTTGCAATCTATCTATATGATGAGACACAGTTAGTAGAGGCATTAGAAGAGAAGGAGAAGATCAAGTTAGTAGCCGGACATATCTATATTGATAATTATGAAGAGGCGATGGAGTCAACGGAAGAAGTGCGTCGGGCATTGCTTGTTGCATTGATCGACCGGAAGATTACCAAATATATGCAGACGGCGAAAGCAATCATTACGAAGTTAGAGAAGGACAAGTATCTGTTCGTCTGTCAGCAACAGCATTTAGAACAGTTGCAGCAGGGAAAGTTTTCGCTGTTAGATGAGGTTAGAAGTATTAATATCGGTAATGAGACGCCGGTTACATTAAGTATTGCAGTCGGAATCGATCCGGATGATGACAATTATACGACAGCGTATGAGTATTCGCATATGGCAATGGATATGGCACTTGGGCGTGGTGGTGATCAGGCAGTCATTAAGAAAGGTGACAAGATCATTTATTACGGAGGCAAGACGCAGTCGGCAGAGAAGAATACCCGTGTAAAGGCAAGAGTGAAAGCACATGCGTTGAAGGAAATGCTGATCACGAAAGACAGGGTTATCATCATGGGACATAAGAAGCCGGATATTGACTGCTTAGGCTCCGCACTTGGTATCTACCGGTTGGCGTGCATGATGGATAAGAAAGCACATATTGTTATTAATGAGGTGACAAGTTCCATCCGTCCGGCGATGAATAACTTTATTGGAAGTAACGTATACCCCGAGGATATGTTCTTTAATAGCGAGCAGGCGTTGGAGGCAGTCGATGGGAATACGGTTGTGGTCGTTGTAGATGTCAACCGGCCGCATTTAACAGAGTGTGAGGAATTATTGGCACATACGAGAAATATTGTTGTGATCGATCATCACAGACAAAGCGGTGAGGTTATTGACCATGCAACGCTTTCCTATATTGAACCATATGCATCTTCTGCTTGTGAGATGGTGGCAGAGATCTTACAGTACAGTATGGATAAGCCGAAACTGCGTCCGGCAGAGGCGGATGCGATGTACGCAGGAATCCTGGTTGATACAGATAATTTTGTAACGAAGACGGGTGTCCGTACATTTGAGGCTGCGTCATTCTTACGTAAGTCAGGTGCGGATATGACGCGTGTGCGTAAGGCATACCGGACAGATATTGACAGTTACAAACAATTGGCAAAGGGTGTGGAAGATGCGGAATTATTCTTAGACAATTTTGCAATCTCCGATGTGCCGACTGAGGGAGTGGACAGCCCGACCGTATTAGCTGCTAAGGTTGCCAATGATCTGTTGGATATAGATAATGTGAGGGCATCTTTTGTATTGTCTAAGATTGATAATGTGGTATATATCAGTGCCAGAAGTATTGATGATGTGAATGTGCAGGTGATCATGGAGCAGTTTGGCGGTGGTGGTCACGGAACGGTGGCAGGTGCCCAGATTGAGAATGCCCGTATCGAAGATGTCAAGCAACAGATCCGGGATCTTGTGCGTAAGATGCGGGATGATGGAGAGTTCTAGATTCCTTTGTAAGAAGAACATGGAATGAGTAGAAAGAGATAGAACGGAAAGGTGGATACGAATATGCAGGTAATTTTGTTAGAAGATGTGAAAAATGTAGGTAAGAAGGGCGATGTAGTCAAGGTCAATGACGGCTATGGTCGCAATGTGTTGATCAAGAAGGGGCAGGCACTTGAGGCAACCGGTAAGAATCTGAATGATCTGAAGCTTAAGAAAGCTAATGATGATAAGTTGGCGGCAGAACATTTGGCGGCAGCACAGGCACTTGGTAAACAGATCGAATCCGAGGAGATTACAGTTGCGATCAAGGTCGGTGAAGGCGGCAAGAGTTTTGGCTCCGTATCTTCAAAAGAGATCGCGGAAGAGGTAAAGGCACAGCTTGGTCATGATGTCGATAAGAAGAAAGTGCAGTTGAAGGATGCGATCAAGGCGGTGGGTACACATGAGGTTAAGATCAAGCTTCATCCACAGGTGACAACCACCTTAACAGTGAAAGTAGTAGGAAAGTAATATTGTGGACGTAAGATGCAGACAGATGCATTATCGATAAATGCAGATATAGGATAGATAAGATGGATGAGGCAGTAATTAAGAAGAAACAACCGAATAGTATGGAAGCAGAACAGTCTGTGATCGGTTCGATGCTGATGGATCGGGATGCCATTGTAGAGGTTGCCGACATTTTAACTAAGGATGATTTTTATTATAGTCAGTTTGGGTTATTATTTGAGGCAATGCTTTCTCTGTATAACGAAGGCAAACCGGTGGATCTGTTGACTGTCAGCGAGAAGTTAAAGGAGATGGGGGCACCGGACTCTGTCAGCAGCATGGAATATGTTGGTGATATTATCAATATGGTGCCAACTTCAAGTCATGCCAAGCAGTATGCACAGATCGTGCAGGACAAAGCGGTGTTGCGGAAGATGATCCGGTTTACCGAGAAGACGACAGAGGCATGTTACCTTGGACAAAATGATGTGGCAGATCTGTTAGAGGATTCCGAGAAAGAATTATTTGATATTGTGCAAAAACGGAACGGCGGGGATGAATTCGTTCCGATGCAGGACATCGTATTGAATGTGTTGGATACGATAGAGGCGAGTGCAAAACGCGGCAGTAAGATCACCGGTGTACCGACGGGATTCATTGATCTGGATGAAAAACTTACGGGTCTGCATGGCTCGGAACTGATATTGATCGCAGCCAGACCGGCGATGGGTAAGACTGCATTTGCACTGAATATTGCACAGTATGCGGCAATGAAAGCAGATGTGCCTTGTGCGATCTTCAGTCTGGAGATGAGTAAAGAACAGTTGGCAACGCGTCTGATCGCAATGGATTCTATGGTAGATTCACAAGCGATACGAACCGGTCAGTTGGTGGATTCAGATTGGGATAAGCTGATTGATTCTACATACCGGGTAGGTTCGACACCGATGTTTATTGACGATACACCGGGTATTACGATTGCAGAGCTTCGTTCGAAATGTCGAAAGTTAAAGCAGACACAGGATATCGGATTGATCATTATTGACTATCTACAGTTGATGAACGGTAGTGGACGGACGGAGTCCCGACAGCAGGAGATCTCCGAGATCAGCCGTTCTCTTAAGAAGTTAGCACGTGAGTTGAACGTTCCGGTGGTAGCATTGTCGCAGCTTAACCGTGCGGTGGACAGCCGTGAGGATCATAAGCCGGTGATGTCGGATCTGCGTGAATCGGGAGCGATTGAGCAGGATGCGGACGTTATTATGTTCATTTATCGTGATGATTATTACAACAAAGAATCCACAAAACCGGGTATTGCGGATATCATTGTAGCAAAGCAAAGAAATGGTTCCACCGGACCGGTAGAGCTTGTCTGGATGGGCAAATACACCAAATTTGGTAATAAGGAACGGAAAGGGCGGCCGGCATAGTCGCTCTTTTCTCTTTATTCCAGGACTTTCCATGTGGTATGGAAGTAGATGCAGGATGACAGATGGAGTGTAGAGACATGAGTTTGATCAGTGAAAAAGAGATAAAAAGAGAATGTACCATTCCGGTTACTTTCAATCGGGGAAAGAATCTGTATGAAGAAGATTCGGTATTATCTTTGTTGATGAAGAAGGCTTCCAATGATGTAGTGCAGATGATCGGTCAGGTCGAAGGCAGCCATGGCGATACGGTATATCATACAAGTGTAAAGTTGGAGCGGAGCCGGGGAAGAAAGCAGATTGAGATATGTGAGGGCTCATGTGATTGTAAGGCATTTGTGCAATATAGTGGATTCTGTAAGCATCTGGTGGCAACCTTATTAGAGACCAATTTTTGCGTGGATATGGAAGAAGTAGAGGAATTGTTAGATCATGGCGGGATTGGAGACAGTGTGGATCTTACGGAGGAAAATTATGAGGATGGTGACCGGTATCTGAATCCGTTGCTGGAATCCGGTCTGGTACAGAAGGGAATAACAATGCCGGTCGTCAATCAGGCGGTATCATCATCCGGACGGACATTTTCCCAGCCGCCGGTCTGGTCGGAACAGCAAAGTTCAAAGTCACTGTTAGAGGCAATGTCGGGAATTGCCTTAAAGGAACGGAACCGGTTTTGTCAGGAGATTGCGGGCGGGGATGTTGACCTAGAGGTTACACTGCATATTGATATTGATGATGAGTTTTTGGAACTACGCATCGGAAGGAACCAGATGTATGTAGTAAAGGATGTGTATGAGTTGTTAGACCACATCCGCAGGCAGGATAATGTCAGGTATGGGCAGAAGTTAGAATTTGTTCACACCCAGTCAGCATTTACGAAAGAAGCACGGGATGTGGTATCGTTGATGTTGTCCGCACCGCCTAAGAGACAGGATGACTATGTATCCTGGTATCGCCCTGCGGAGAATCGTTATTTTACATTGGACAGGCGTTTGTTAGAGGATGTACTTCATCTGTATGCAGACAGGAAGATGCTTGTATCCAGTTGTCTGCATTATGAAAAGATGTTAACTACAGTTAAAAATTGTAATCCGAAGCTACTCGTTATCATCAGTGGTATGCCGGGAGCGAAAGAGGTGGAGGTTGTCTTTCCGGAGATTCTGGTGTTAGAGGGAGTTCAGAACTTCGCAGTATGGTGGGATAACTGCATCTATCTGTGTAGTGAGGACTATTGCGCCGATATGCAGGAGATTATCAAATTGATGGCGGTAAACTTTCTGCAACAGGAGCGGAATAGTGGGGGACGTTATGCACATCGTTTCCTCAAAGAAAATGTTCCGCTTACGTTATGTGAAAGGGATTATGCTAATTTCTGCAGTACTGTTCTTCCGGTCTTGGAAAAATGGACAGATGTCAGGGTAGAAGATATTGATTTTACCAAATATCAGATTGAGGAGGGGCAGTTTGGTCTGTATCTCGATCTGACAAAAGACAAAGATGTCACTTGTGAGGCGAAGGTGCAGTATGGAGACAAGGAACATAACCTGATCCGGATGGCGGGATTAAATGAGACCTACCGTGATGTTCGGACAGAGTATGAACTGCGGTCTTTGGTAGAACAGTATTTTCCGGAAAAGACACCGGATCAGAAGTACTATCTGCTGCGGCAGGATGATGACCGGCTGGCAGAATTGATCGAGACCGGAGTGGATCAGTTTCGTAATTACGCACAAGTATATGTGTCGGAGGCATTTAAAGAGATCAGGATATCAACTGCGGTTAATATTACAACAGGGCTGTCGATCCGGGGTAATCTGTTAAATGTAACGTGGGATATTCACGGCATGCCCCTTGATGAGTTGTCTTCCATATTGGCAGCGTATCATAGAAGGAAGAAATATTACCGCCTGCGGAATGGAGAACTGTTGAATCTGGCTGCCAGTGGGATTGATACATTGGCAGATATGGAGGAGGATCTGCATTTGACGAAGGCACAGCTTCGGGAGGGTATGGCAGAGGTGCCAATGTACCGGGCATTATATCTCAATGCATTGATGAAGGAAAATGCAGATTATATCCGGGTGACAAGAGATGAGATGTTTACCCAGTGGATACAGAATGTAGAGAATCTGAAACAGAAGGAATATCCAGTGCCGGAGGAGATCAGGGGAACGCTTCGGCAGTACCAGATAGATGGGTTCCGGTGGGCGTGTGCACTGTCGGAGATGGGATTTGGAGGAATTCTTGCTGACGACATGGGACTTGGTAAGACTTTGCAGATGATCACATATCTTAGCACGAGAAAAGGTATGGTGCATCTGGTGGTTTGTCCGGCATCGCTTGTGTATAACTGGGAGGCAGAGTTTGAACAGTTTGCACCGAAGATGCGGGTGGCAACGATTGCAGGAACTGCGTTGGAGCGACGTAAGTTGTTAGAGGAATGGCAGTATTATGATGTGCTGATCACATCGTATGACCTGCTAAAGAGAGATATTGATCTGTTTGTTGGCAAATCGTTTGGCTGCCAGATCATTGATGAGGCACAATATATCAAGAATCCGACAACACAGGCGGCGAAGGCGGTAAAGGCGATCAACAGCCGCAACCGGTTTGCTCTGACCGGAACCCCGATCGAGAACCGGTTAAGTGAGCTGTGGAGTATCTTTGAATATCTGATGCCGGGATATCTGTATCGGTATAAGTATTTTAAGGAGACATTTGAGCAGAACATATTGGAGCAGACGGAACAGGCAGGGGCAGCAACCGAGCGGCTGCATCAGATGATCGCACCATTTCTTCTGCGGCGGTTGAAGAAAGATGTGTTGAAAGACTTGCCGGATAAAGTAGAAAAAGTAATTTATACCCGTTTTGGGAAAGAACAGGAGCAGTTATATAAAGCGACTGAGAAACATATCGTGATCAATCTGAAGAAAAATGGGGCCAATACGAAACCGACCGATAAGATTCAGATCTTAGCAGAATTGACCAGACTTCGACAGATCTGTTGCGATCCGGGACTGCTCTATGAAGACTATCGCTCAGATTCTGCCAAACTGACAACGTGTATGGAAGTCATTGAAAATGCGATCGAGGGTGGCCATCGTATCCTGCTGTTTTCCCAGTTTACTACAATGTTAGACCGGATCGCAGAGGAACTTAGTAAGCGAAAGATTACCTATTTCATGCTGACCGGGGCAACTTCGAAACCCAAGAGGAGAGATCTGGTCGAACGGTTTCAGCAGGGAGAGGCACAGATATTCCTGATCTCGTTAAAGGCAGGAGGAACCGGGCTTAATCTGACAGCAGCGGATATGGTCATTCATTATGATCCGTGGTGGAATATTGCAGCACAGAATCAGGCAACCGACCGTACCCATCGTATTGGCCAGGAGAACCGGGTTACGGTATTCAAATTGATCGCAAAGGATACGATCGAGGAGCGGATTCTGAAATTGCAGGAGAGCAAGAAAGATCTTGCGGATAAGATACTGTCTGCGGAGGGCGTATCGCTGGCAACATTGACACAGGAAGAGATTGCACAGTTATTCAGTATGTAAGAGTGCATGCAGGAGAATACGGAAACACCGGTTGTAAAATGAATTATATACGGATAGAAGCAGGATAAGAGTATATTTAATAAAAGAAAATGGAGCGTAGAGGTATGGATCGGTTAGATTATGATATCTTAGATTGTTTGAAAGAAAATGGAAGAGAAAAGGCATCGATGATCAGTGAGAAAGTGAATCTGTCTGTGTCTGCTGTGACGGAGCGGATCAGGAAATTAGAGCAGCAGGGAGTGATCCGCGGTTATACAGCGCTGACAGATAAGAAACAGCTTGGCATGGGAATGATTGCGATCATGGAGATCAGCTTAGAGCATCCAAAGTTTTATGATGGTTTTACAAAGCTGGTTGCGGAGACGGACGAGATTGCGTCCTGTTATTATCTGACTGGAGATTTTGATTTTGTACTGAAGATCTATGCTTCGGATTCGGAGCACTTAGAGGAGATTCATCGTAAGATCAAGAGTATTAAGGGAGTAGGCAATACGCGAACACATATCACACTTAAGACGGTGAAAGAGGAGCGCTAGACTTCGTGGTTAAAGTTCGCAAAATGCTCCGTGCTTTTCCCACTATTTTATAACCGTACTCCACTTTGTTTATTTTATTAAACGGAATTGGCGTGTTAGCTTTCTGGAAACAACTCTGTGCTTTATTTTTTACATGTAAATATTTCTGAATAATAAAAAGATTTGCTGGTGATTCGGAAATGATTTTTGATAAAAAGCATTGTTTAAGAAAAATTTGCGGAAAATAACGAAATCTCTTTACAATTATTCGGTGTAGGTCTATAATTCAAGAAAATTAACAAAGAACCATTCGACAAAGAAGTCATAAGGCTTCTTCTGTCGGATGGTTTTTTTGTTTTTTACAGAAAAAAGGTTGCGTACTGCATGGGTACAACAGAAGTTACAGGTAATGATGGATCTTTAGAAATGGAGGATAAGCGTATGGAAAACTTAGGATATTACAATGGAGAGTATGATCTGATCGAGAACATGAAGATTCCGATGAATGACCGGGTAAGCTATTTTGGGGATGGGGTGTATGATGCAACATACAGTCATAATCATATCATTTATGCGTTAGATGAACATTTAGACAGGTTCTTTAACAGTGCAGGATTGCTACAGATGGAGATTCCTTACACGAAAGAGGAATTGGGAGAATTGCTGCAGGACATGGTTAAGAAGGTGGATAGTGGCGACCAGTTCGTATACTGGCAGCTCACAAGAGGTACTGCGCCGAGAAAACATGCATTTCCACAAGAGGGCGGTGCGAATCTCTGGATCACATTAACCCCATGTCCGGTAGCGGATACTTATAAAAAGATCAAACTGATCACATGTGAGGATACCCGGTTCCTGCATTGCAACATTAAGACACTGAATCTTCTTCCGAGTGTTATGGCAGCGCAGAAGACGGAAGAGGCAGGATGCGATGAAGCGGTATTCCACAGAGGGGACATTGTAACAGAGTGTGCCCACAGTAATGTACATATTATCAAGGATGGTATTTTCAAGACACATCCGACCGATCATTATATCCTGCCGGGTATTGCAAGAGCACACCTCGTTAAGATCTGTAAGGCACTTGGCATTCCGGTAGATGAGACACCATTTACAGTGGCAGAACTGATGGATGCAGACGAGGTCATTGTATCTTCTTCCGGTTCTTTCTGCCTGGCAGCAACCGAAGTAGACGGTGTACCGGTTGGAGGAAAGGCACCGGAGCTTCTCAAAATGATTCAGGATGCACTGGTGGCTGATTTCACAGAAAAGACGGCTTAATAATCCTCTTCTACAGCGTAAGTCTCCGGCTGATGTGGGCGCATGCCTGAATGTTATGAATCCGGTGCTTCGAAGGTGACATGATGGTGCAGGCACGCTCGCGCTACGACTCGCACGCAGCAGTACTAAGGTTCGCGATTCTATCGCTCACCGAGTGCTGGCGTGCTCCACGTACCTGCACTCATTCATGACAACCTTCTTC
>Ga0129310_1001538_pt1 | contig 19742 bp, 15 predicted proteins | sample Go1ome_2_FD_94433 | JGI IMG/M metagenome (GOLD analysis project Ga0129310, IMG submission 94433) | Western lowland gorrila individual fecal microbial communities from Wisconsin, USA - Go1022A metagenome | ecosystem: Host-associated > Mammals > Digestive system > Large intestine > Fecal | place...
CGTCCTTTTCTTACTAACTGGTTAAATGTTGGCATTCTGTTTCACCTCTTTCTTAATAGTATAATAGACGCACCTTTTCTGGCACGCTTTAATAGTATACTTGTTCCAACTTCCGTTGTCAACAGGTTTTTCGTGAAATTTACAGGGGTTTTCAAGACTTTTTCGTCTATTATGACCAAAACGGGAGCCGTATCGTTTCTGATACCGCTCCCTGAAGTATTTCCCGCTATTTTTCTGTCTATACAACACCCGTTTTCAAGAAAATATTACAGAATCTCTTTCAGATATCTCTCCAACGCATCCTGCCAGGAGGGAAGTCTTTCGAATCCGTTATCCGTCAGTTTTTCCTTGCTCATACGGCTGTTCTCCGGTCTCTTTGCTTTCGTCGGATACTCGGAAGCCGGTACGGGAGCCACATCCACGTTCATACCTGCCTGACGGAAGATCTCACAGGCAAATTCATACCAGTTACAGATACCTTCGTTGGTAGCATGATAAATGCCGTATTTGTCAGTCAGCACCATGTCCACCAGAAGCCTTGCCAGATCATAAGTATAAGTAGGGGACCCAAACTGATCGTTCACTACCGTGAGATGGTCGTGGGTCTTGCCCAGGTTCAGCATAGTCTTGATAAAATTCTTGCCATTCACGCCGAATACCCAGGAGATTCTTACGATAAAATACTTCTCCAGTGTATTCTGTACTGCAAGCTCGCCTTCATATTTAGTCTGTCCGTATATGTTCAGAGGATGGCACTCGTCATCGGGTTCCCAGGCTCTGGTGCCCTCACCGTCAAATACATAGTCCGTACTGATATAGACCATCTTGCAGTCTAACTTTTTGCAGACATTGGCAATATTCTGTGTGCCATCCACATTGACCTTCCGGCAGACGTCCACGTTATCCTCCGCTGCATCCACTGCGGTGTAGGCTGCGCAGTGAATCACAGCATCCGGTGCCGCCTCTTTGATCACTTTTTCCACACTGGCGGCATCAGTGATATCCATATCCTGAATATCCACGCCGACTGCCTCAATGCTGCGCTTTGTCAACTCATTTACCACATCATATCCCAACTGGCCTTTTACACCTGTTACCAAGACTTTCATAAATTGCCTTCCTTTTCTTTCATAATGCTTGTGGCACCGGTTTCTGAACCTGCCACACTTATGATTATAACATCCAAAACGGTCATCAGCAACGAAATACTTCATATTTGTAAGTTTACGCAAAAAATCCGGGGGTGATCCCCGGATCTTTCTATTTCACAAATTAATAAAATCAGAGTTAAATCGCCATATAGCTTTTCGCCGCCCGCTTAATATCTTCTACAATGCCTTCGGCTTTTTTGTCTTCCAGCTCCGTTGCCTGCTTTCTGAGCTTCCACCAGTTCCAGCCGGGATGTACCCCTTCCTGCAGTTCTATGATCCTCTTTTGATATTTTCTGCATAAAATAATATATACTATCAGGAGCAGGAATATGCACATACCCAGCATTCCTGCTATCATGTCGCCATAATAGCCGCTTTGCACTGCCTGTGCCAACGGCGTCGCTTCATCTTCAATTTGTACGATCCGATAGCCTGTCAGCATGACAGGTACTGAATACAGCATACCGCTCATCTCATTTTCCTCCATGTTTTCTTATATCTATTAAGACTGCTTTATGCTTTGGTATGGCTCACATTTTTCGATATTTTTTTCAAAAGTTCTTAATAAACAGGCTCTTGAAAAATTTCATCGCATAAATTTACTTTTTACAGAAAATCCACTATAATATTTTTATCACTTTCGAACAAAAAGGAGCATATCTATGCAAAAAACTTTGATACATCGTATTTTTACCACAGGCATCGTAACCTGTTGTCTGATGCTCGGAGGATGCGGACAGACTCCTTCTCCTTCAGATGCTGCAACGGTTCCTTCATCAACCCTGTCTGAAACAGCGACCCCTGCGCCTGCTGATATTGTTCAGGATTCTCAGGATGCAACAGCTGCATCAGAATCTGCCCAGGAAGATACCAGAGCACTCACGCTGTCCGTTGTTAATATGTGTGGAATAGAGATCGGCATGGTGGCAGTCATCGATCCCGTAACAGGAGAACAGGTAAATCTCGATTCCCTGTCAGATAGCGAATCCATCTCCATGGAGGCAGACTGGCCCGCTTCTGTAAATGAATTCCAATGGGCACTCTACAATACCGACGGTGAATTGTGTATTGAGGGAGAAACCGATATCAGCACTGCCAAAACTTCCGCCACACTTCTTCTGACCGGAGATGGTGATCTGGAAAAAGTAGAAGAATTATTTGAATAAAATACCATTCCGAAAAAGGCATCCCCGGGAAAATCCCGGCAGATGCCTTTTCTGATGTCTGCTTATTCTTCTACGTCTTCTGCGTTTTCAGCCTGTACTTTCAATTTCTTTTCATTGTGTTTCTTATACATTTCATATCCAGCCGTACCGAGAACCAGCACAATCAACAGCCACCACCAGGGCATTTTAGCCTGCTCGTTCTCTACAGAAACTTCTGCCAGAGGAACTTCTTCATCGGCAATCTGAACGGTTTCGGCTGCTTCAGGCTCTTTTACTTCTGTCTGGGTTGCTCCACCCTGTCCGTTTTCCGCAACATTAGCTGCCAGAGGTGCTGCTTCGTCAGCAATCTGAACTGCGCCCTGCGCTGCTGCCTGGTTCTGGGTTACTGAAGCTGCCTGAACCACCGGTGCATTGGTGAAAACAACAGGTGCGGCAACACTCTGTCCTTCATTTCCGGTTTCCGCATTATCATTATCGTTGTCATCCGTAGATGCAGCTGGTGTGTTTTCCTGCTGTGCCGGTGCAGGAGTTGCAGGTGCAGGAGTCGCAGGTGCAGGAACCGCAGGTGCAGGAGTTGCAGGTGCAGGAGTCGCAGGTGCAGGAGTCGCAGGTGCAGGAGTCGTAGGTGCAGGAGTCGCAGGTGCAGGAGTCGTAGGTGCAGGAGTCGCAGGTGCAGGAGTGGGTGTCAGGCGTTCGATCACCCGATCCAGCTCTCCGCCTGCCTCATCCAGGCTGTCCAGAATCTCATTCAAGGTATCTTCTGCATCCTTTTTATTCTGTTCAGCCACGGTCAGTTTTTCTTCCAGTGCTTCCAGTGCCGCAAGGTTACTGGTTCTGTCATTCTTCAGAGCTTCGATCTCATTCTTCAGTTCATCTACCTTGCCCTGCGCTGTTTCCACGTCTTTCTGTGCGTCCTGTGCATCCCCTAATAACTTCTGGTACTTTTCGGTCAGAGCCTTGGCATCATCTACGAATTGGCGATAATCTTCATCATTCTGGGTTAACAGAATCTTTTTATCATAATAGTTCAGGTTCTGGATGATCTGGCCGGTCAATATCTCCGCTTTGTCATAGGTCTCAGTCCGGACAACCTTATTTTCTTCCTTTTTCTCTCCGGTCTTCTCCAGATAATCGATCTCATAGGAATAGCTGGTATGAGCAATTTTATCGGTATCTATAGTCTTCACATTGTATACGCCGGTTACGGTATCGTCGCCTGCTTTTGCCTGTGCCAGTGCTGCATCCTGTACCGCATTCCGTGCCTCCTCTGCGGAGCTCTTCTCATCGGTCTTGACACTGACACCTGCTACATAGCGGATAGTTGCCTTGCCGAACTTCCAGTCATCCCAGTTGGCACTTACGAAAATACCACCGTCTGCCTCGACTGCCTTTCTGGCTGTATCTTCCAGTTTCTTGTTGGTAGCTTCTCCCTTACCGAACAAGGCCTTGATGTCATTCCAGAGAGAACCGAAAGTACTCTGATCGACAGTTTTCTTGGTAACCTTTGCGTAGGTTGCGGATACAGTACCGGATACCAGAAAATCTTCATCATCCAAAAACCCTGCCGGTGCATATCCTGTTACTGCCAGATTACTATTGATACCAATGAAATACAGATCGTCATCATCTTCAATCTGATTTCTTAAATCCGTCTCCTGTTCCCTGGTCACCTTTGCTACGGCTTCTGCTTCGGTCTTTACACCATAATCGGTTATTTTATCGGTATGCTTCCATTCCACCTCTTCATCCTTCACAGGCACAGTCTTCGTAAAGGTAGGGATGTAGGTTCCATTACCTTTATAAGTATAATCCGTTTTTGTTGTTCCTGTAACAGTTACATCCTTGACGTTAGCTTCTTTTTCCAGTTCAGCCTTCTTTTTATCGGCTGCATCCTTTCTCTCTGCCTCTGTCTGGTACTGGTCGGAAGAAGTGAATTTTGCATCGGTATAGGTGATGGTGGTCACATTAGCGGTCACTGTCTTGATCAGCTTTCCGTTTTCATCCAGTTTCCAGGATTCATCCTGCTTATCCTTATCCACAATCGTATCAACCTCACCGGTTTCGGTCTTCTGATTATTGTCAGAAATAATGATGTTCACGGTTCCGTCGTTCTTGATCACTTTATTTCCGTCTACCGCAATAATAGTTCCGTCTTTCAGACCATTTTTCACTTCGGAAACAGTGATAGTATCCCCCTTGTGCTCCCCGTTTTCCTTTACATACTGATCCGGATTGGTCTCCTGATACTCTTTCCATTTGACTTCCTCAATTCTCTTTTCAAAGATCACGATATTGTCCTTGGAAGTCTGGTTGTCATCCATCACATAGTTGTAATACTTTGTCTGCGTATTACCATCCTTATCGGTATAGGTTACTTCAAAATAATTCTTGGTATCATTGTCTTCACCCTGAATGCGTTTCACCTCGGTCTTTCCCTTGATGCCACACTCCTCGGGCAGATAGTAGTTCTGCATAATGGAAATGAAAAGCTGATCCTCATTTTTCCAGTTCAGTCCATTATCTGTCTGTGTGTTGTATTCCTGCTTGGCAATATCCATAGCACCTGCTGCAGAGGTCTTCACTGCATCCTTTGCTACCTCCAGAGCCGTTGCCAGTGCTTTTGCATTTGCTTGCGCTGCTGCCAGCTCAGCTGCTGCTGCCTCAGCGTTAGCATCTGCACTGTTTATAGCATCCTTATAGGCATTTTCATAATCTGCCACCTTCTGTGCTGCCTCTTCATAAGCTGTCTTGGCAGTATTGTACTCAGCAAGCTTTGCATCGAAATCTGCCTGTGCCTGATCCACAGTAGTTCTCACTTCCTCATAGGCCGCATCTGCCTCCTCTACGGAAGAAGCATCCTTGATTCCTTCAATCTGTCCGTCTACTCTGTCCTTTGCTTCCTGCATGGCATCCTTTGCCTCTGTTGCAGTCTGTTCTGCATTAGTTGCTGCATCAGCTGCTTTATTCAGTTCTGCATCGGAAAGCTTATCATTTTCTTCCGCAACACCAAGTCCGGTATCTGCATTCTCAATCGCTGACTCTGCGTCCTTCAGGGAGGAACCACCCTCTACAGTCTTATCCTCTACTTTGGCATTGGCATCCAGAACATCCTGCGCCAGATCCTTGCCCTGCGCATCCTTAACCTCCCCTGCCACTACCTGATCAGCCACTTCCGACTTTACAGCTGTAGCTTGTTTTTCTGCATCCTTTACAGAATCCTTAGCCGCTTCCGCTGCTGCCTCTGCCTGATCGCATACACCGGCTTCCGGTGTCACGGTAATGTTTTTATCCTCGTTTCCTTCGGAAGAATTCCCCTCTCCCTCTGCTGCCAGTGCTGTCAACGGTGAAGATGCCATCAGCATTGCAGAAATACCGATTGCCATTGCACGAATCACTTTTTCATTCTTACTGTTCTTTCTCATGTAGTTTTCCCTCTCAATCCTCTTTTTCAACAATATGTTCAAATAAATACTGCAGCACTTCCGGCGTGAACTTTTTCGCCGAAACAGCCACTTTAAAGCTTCCGTCTTCCAACGCTTCCTGTCTGGTAACATCCGCATACATGATCATTGTATCTGCTACGATTATGATGTCTTTTCCCTTAAGCTCAGGAGATCCTGCCGGCATCGTAAAGGCTATTCCCAACGGACTGACATTCTGGGTTTCCACAAAAATGCTTTCCCCGGTATCACATACCACAATGACACTTTTGGCCAGATAGCCCACACGGTCGATCCGCCTTCGTTCTTCCAGAGGTACCTGTTAAAACCCACCTTTTATTCTGTCTTATTTATTAAGACTCCTCGTCTCAGAAAAACGGTTCAGAAAAACGGATTTATTTTTTCTATTTTTTTACATTTTTTTCAAAACTATTTTCGGTTATTGTCCTTTCTACCAATACTGCTCTCCCCACTGTCCATCCACGAACCAGTTTTTCAGGGAATACCATTTTCCGTATACATTTTCCCGGATGCCATGATTCACATCATCCTGTGTGGTTCCGTCTGTGGACCGGTACCGCAGGCTGCCATCGGCAATATAGGTCGTCCTGATATTGACACTGTTTTCTGTAAGCCTGCGCATTTGAAGCGTTTCGGATATGAATGCCATTGCTTTCGTGTCCTATCTGTTATTGTTGTTATTATTGTTGTTATTGTTATTATTGTTATTGGAAGAGGAACCACCGCTGCTGCCGGAGCCTGAGGATGGTGTGTAATGAGGAAACACTTTGAATTCTGTCCGTGACAGCAGGATCCCGTCAATACTGCTGTCGGTGCAGTCCGCCATGATCACCTCCTGGGTTTTTGCAGTATTCTGCCCGATGAGGAGGGACAGATTCTGTCTGCCTCCCTTGATGAAAGCCTCCGGCTCCTGCTCCAGAAAATGATAAATCTCCCAAAGCTCCTCCTCTGTCACCTCATAATATTTCGTCAGTTCCACGCAACGCTTCATGCGGATCAGTTCTTCATAGGTCTGCGGTTCAAAATTCATGGAAAGCCTCCTTGTCATTCTTTTGATCCAGTGTCAGATAATAAAATTCAATATTCTGAAAGGGGAGATTGATGGCTTGTATATGGTAATAGGCATTATTTTCCTGCTTCCGGTAATGGCAGTCTCTCAGCTCCGTGGTAGTAAACAACAAATTGTTCGGGCTGTCTGTGGAATATTCTTTTGCATATTCACGCAGAAGTCCTGAAATATCATATACATACCATTCTTCTTCGTTGTCCCCGGAATGATCCAGCACCCCTTTGTAAATCTGATGAGTGGCAATATGCCGTTGTTTTGTTCTCCCTTCATCCCCGTAAGTCACGAGATCTCCGGACAGCAGCATCAGGTACAATGCGTTATTCTCCGGATAATCGCATTCTTCCTCCAGCATATGCTTTTTCATACGCAGCTTTACCGTACTGATGGGTGTCAGATATATGATCTCCCTGGACTTCCTAAGGATCTGGGAGACCAGCGGATATCTGTCTCCGTCCACGTCCAGTTCGAACACACCGCTGTCATAGATATATTTCAGCTTCGCATCCTGCGCAATGATCTGTTCCAGTGCCGGATATTCTGCGGATGTTTTGGCAGGCAGATACTTTTCCGGCTCCTCCATGCGCATCTTCGTCACATATTCATATGCCGTCTCGTCAGTAGATGCATCCGGGGCATAGCTGCGGTCCCGGTACATCTGCTGTTGCAGCAGGCAGGTGTAGCTTTTGCCGGATCCATATACGTTTTTCACAAAAGGGCAGCCCGTTTTGCACAGATACAGGTAACCGCACCCCGCACATTCCTCGGGAAACGGTTGTCTGTTATGGCTTTGGAAGATCTTCCGTGCAGCGGTTTTTAAAATGGTATCCACCGTGTCACGGTAGATATTTCCATAGTAAAAATCTTCGTTCTTCTGACCTCTGACACAGGAATAAATGTCACCGTTGTGCTCCAGCAGGAAAAATTTCTCTCCACAATTATCGCAGTTGGTGCAGTATTCCGGTCCGAACTCATCGAACCATGCACCATTTACTCCGGCATCCAGATTGGTCCCGTCAAAAGCCTCGTGCATCCGCCGGTAAAAAAGCAGCTGTTCCTCTTCATTCATGTGATGCAGCAGGCCACAGGAATTGTAGTCAAACCCTATCATGAAATTAAAATCATTCATGTCCAGGCACGTGTTCCGGTCCAGAAATCTGATGTCCTCGATGATCTGATCCAGCTGTTTGAAATGCTCCCGAAAGATCGTGGCAGATACCTTTTTCTTATTGGGAATCTCTGCCAGTAGTTTAATATTCTCCAGGATCCGGTCCAGCGTGCCCTCTCCGCCCCTGGTCACCCTGTATTTTTCATGTAGGGAAAGAGGCAGATCAAGGCTCCCGGACACGGACACGTTGAACTCCTGGATCGTCTCAATATGTCTGTCCAGTCCGTACAGGTTCGTCTTGATATGGGGACGCCCCACCTTGAAACCGGCATCCGTGATCAGCTCCCGGTTTTCCTGATAATATGCACTGATATATTGGATCAGGTCATGGAATTCCCGCTCCGGTAAAGTGGTCACCTCGCCGCCGTGTAGGGAAATATTAAAGGGCACCACATCTGCTTCACGGAATTTTGCGATGGCATACCGCAGGGTATCCAGACAGTCCCCACCCCGCAGGGTATCTACGGTGTGATCCTCCAGATAGCAGTATCGGCATTGCATGTTACATGCCATGGTCGGTACATATAACAAATGAATAAATTTAGTATTCATAGTAATCGATCCTTACAGGTGTCTCCTTGAAAGCACGCTCATTGACAGATACTTCCCGGGGCAGCGTGATCTCCCGCAGAGAATCACAGCACCGGAAGGCAGAAGACCCGATCTGCTGCAGCTTGCTGTCCGGGGAGATCACCACCTCCTCCAGACTGGTATTTCCATAAAATGCGTGTCCGCCGATCCTGGTCACGTTATCCGGGATCTCTATGCGCAGCAGGCTGCTGCATTCTTCAAAGGTGTTGCCGCGGATCTCCGTCAGTCCGGCCGGAAGCTTTACCTCTTCCAGGCTGCTGCAATGGTAAAAAGCTTCCCCTCCCAGATACGTCAGATTCTCCGGCAATGTTACACGTTCCAGTTTTCTGCAGTTTTTAAATGCCTGTCCACGGATTTCCGTAATGCTGTCCGGCAGTGTTACCTCTTTTAAAAAGGGCATATTGGAAAAGGTATTGCCCCGCAGGCCCACTACTTTCTCCCCCTGATAGGTATCGGGAATGGCCGCCGTTGTCATATTCGTCACTCCATAGGTATAAAATCGCACATAATATCCGTCATCCGCCTGCTCATAGAAGATTCTGGGCTTACTGAACAACAGCAGGGATCCTGCCACAGCCACCGCCATAAGGATCCATTTTAACTTTTTGCTGTAATCCGGTACCAGAGATGACTTCACATTCATGACGATATTGGAGACTTTCTCCTGAGGCCTGGATTTGATTTCTTTTTTCAGATATCGCATCAGTCCATAGCTGCCGGTCCAAAATGCATATACCGCCAGGATCAGGAAACCGATGACATAGGTTTTCGTGGGAAAATGAAAGAAAAACAGGGAAATATAAACGAACAGCAAGACTGCAAAGATCACATTCAGGATATTTTTTCTGCGAAGCATGTCCTCCGGGATCAGGTTCTGCTCTTCCGTGATTCCGGCACGCTGCATTTCACGCTTGATAAACTCTTCGACACAGTCCTCCTCGGACATGGCAAACAGCGGATCAAAATCCTCTGCATGCACTATCCTTTTCTCAGAAAGCGGTTCTGCCGGTGCGGTTACGCCCATTACCGTTTCGTCGGCTGCAGGCTCATTGATCACCGTCTCAGCTGCTGTCTGTATCTTTTCCTCCGTAAATAGAGTCATTCCCATACCGTTATTTTCCCTTCTTTTGTACTGTGCATAGCACCTTTTAGTCTCCAAAGGACTACGATACATTTTATGTATAGTATGACATTCTCCCATCTCCTAAGTCAATAATTTTCATGAAATATAACCCCATTTTGTCTTGTGTGTAGAGCATTTTTTATATAGTCATTTCATAGATTGGAGAATTAATTATGAATAGAGATACTCTGAAACAGATCATGATCGATCAGAAGGATATTTACTTAAACAATCCATATAAAAACACATAATGCCCGCCTGTTGCCAGGCGGGCATTTCACGATTCTGTCGTTTAATATTCAGAACTTAGCAGTATCTTTAGTACCGCCTCTTCTATTTGCTCTGTTCCGTTGTCGATCAGTAGAATACGTGATTACCGATCACCAGTCCGTCACGACCATTGTTACGTCTGAAATGTGTCATATCTCCTACATTGGATACACCGGAGATGGCTTCCTCGGCAGCTTTCACACAACTGGAGTTGATCCGGCCGGATTCGTACACGTTATTTACCTTGCCGTTCAACGCAGGAGTAAACTGTCCGGATGCATAGATAACGCCGTGAATACTGTTCGGATATGCGCCGCTGCGTACACGGTTCATAACTACGGAAGCTACTGCAAGCTGACCTTCGTAGCTCTCGCATCCTGCTTCACACTGCACCAGTGCAGCCAACAGCTGTGTTGTATCAGCATCGGTGGTGTACTCGCCATAGTTTACATGACGCTTTGCCTCACGCTCTGCCGCTTCTCTTGCTTTGATTTCCTCCAATGTCTCACCGGTATCAATCTGGAAATCCAAAGTTACATACTCTGCAGACACATAACCGTCTGCGCCTTCGTAGTCGATGCAGACCCATTCGGAATTACTGCTGTCCACAACATCCACAATATCTCCCTTGGGGAGCAGTCCCAGAACACCGGCATCCTGACTTGCTTCCGTTCTTACCCGAAGCGTCTCGGTATTGATCTGGGCGATCATGCGGCCCACATCATTTGCCAATGCTTTAGCATCGTCACCGAATAAAAGGTATTCGTCCTTTGCCCAGCCGATCAGTGTTCCTGACTGGAGTTTGGTCCAGCCGTCCTTACGCTCTAAGACTGTACCACCGCAGTCCTTGTAAAGCTTACCGACCTTGGATGAATCCTCGCTGGCATCACTTCTTACATTCACAGCATCTCTCACATTCGCCATGACCAGTCCGGAACTGATTTCTTCCTCGGAAGGGAAAGTAAGGTTCAGTTCCTTTACTGTGGCATTGATCACTTCGGTGCTGTTCTTCGAACCGGGGTCTAAGATGGACGCAACCCCACCGTTCAGATCATTTACATAATTTTTCGTATTGCCCGCCTGTGCGGTCATGCTCATCTGCATGCTCAGGAAGAAAGAACAGAGCAGTCCTACGCATATAACGAGCATTCTTCTGCTTTTTGTCATCTTGATACACGCCTTTCCCACAGGAAGTTTCCTCTCAGGGGATGTACCTGCGGTATTCATCAGTGAATAGTATATGCTTCAGTTATTAAGATTTTCACCGATTTGTTACATAAATATTAAATTTGTTACGCAGAATATCATATCAGATGACATTTTTTTTGTCAAGTTATGTAATTTTGACACACAATTACATCATTTTTGACTTTTCGATGCAGGCATCCATGGCATCCATGACTGCGGCCCGCATGCCCTTTTCCTCCAGGACTTTGACTGCCTGGATGGTAGTGCCTCCGGGAGAACATACCATGTCTTTCAACTCTCCGGGATGTTTTCCGGTCTCAAGCACCATTTTGGCACTTCCGAGGACAGACTGGGCTGCGAATTCATAGGCCTGTTTTCTGGGCATTCCGGCAGCCACCGCCTCATCCGCCATAGCCTCGATGAACACAAATACATAAGCCGGAGAACTTCCACTGACTCCCACGACTACATCCATCAGTCTCTCCGGTACCACACTGGCAATTCCGAAGGATCGAAGCAGCGTCAGTACTTTCTCCAGTTCTTCTTCCGTGACATTCTCTCCCGCACAGACTCCGGTACATCCCTCCAGCACCAGTGCCGGCGTATTCGGCATGCAGCGGATCAGCTTTACTTCCGCTCTGCCGAAAGCTTCCTTCAGATAGTCCAGCGTTCTTCCTGCGGCAATGCTGACGATCAGGGTCTCCGGACGGACCGTCTCTCTGATCTCGGCGATCACCTCCGGAAAAAAGATGGGTTTTACCGCCAGAAACAAGATGTCTGACTGCTCCGCCACGGTTTTATTATCCGTTGTTGCATTAATATTAAATTTTGTTTTAACTTTTTCTGCTGTTGTCAGTGTTTTGGAAGAACCAATGATGTCTTCGGGAGCCGCAATAGCTTTTTGCAGCATGCCACCAATCATTGCTGTTGCCATATTTCCCAGTCCGATAAATCCAATCTTCATACCTTTTCATCCTCCTGCTTTGTTCTCATTTTTTCGTTTCTTCGTAACGATTCAGAGTCGTGCAAAACTGCGTTTTGTGAATGGGGTCTGAATAGTTACGTCTCTTCTATATATAATGATACCATTTCAAAAGGTCTAAGCCCACATGAGCTTGCTCATAAGTGGGTGAAAGACCTTAGGACCCGCCCCGATATGCACATAAAAGCGGAATGATAATCCCACGATATGCGAATAGATGGTAGGATTGTGGGGCATTTATATCTGCAGGCTTCTCTGCCTGTGAGCTTCATACATCAGAAGCGCCGCTGCTATTGAAGCATTCAGGGATTCCACCTTTCCTTCCATAGGAATCTTCAGATATTGCCCAGCCTGATCGGAAATCTCTTTGGATAAGCCGTTTCCTTCGTTGCCGATCAAGAACGCTGTGGGCTCCCGGAAAGAAAAGGAATCGTAATATTTCTGTCCCTTTAGATGCGCAGCATAAGTATGGATCCCTTTCTCATGCATTTTGTTAAGTACCGAAGACAGATCCTGCACGTAGACGAAGGGTACCCGGAAAATGGATCCCATGGTAGCTCTTATGGTCTTGGGATTAAAAATATCCACCGTCTGGCTGTTCATGATAACACCTGTTATCCCCGCACCTTCTCCAGTTCGTATCATGGTTCCCAGATTTCCAGGATCCTGGAGGTTCTCCAACATCAAAAACAAGGGCTCCGGCTGTTCTAACAGTTGTGTAAAATCATAGGATGGCTGTTCCAGTACTGTCAGAATGCCCTGCGGAGTCTGGGTATCCGCCATTTTTGCGAAGACTTCCGGGGATACTGTCTCATAACCGGTCTGCTGCAGTTTTTCCCAAAATGCGGCATCTCCGTTTTTCGCATTCTGCTTTATCTTCTGCTCCAGTTCTTCCGTCAGGTATACTTCCTTTACACTTTTTACCGGAGCCTCTTCACACATTCTGACACCCTCTGCCAGGAATACATGATCTTTGCGCCGTTCCTTTGCTTTGGTCTGCCACTGGACCACCTGTTTTATCTTTGCATTGTTGTTGCTTGTGATCATATCTGTCTGCTAACCGCTCCTCACATAATAATATGGTTTCTCCGTTCTACGAACTCTCGAAACCATAACAAACATGCGTAATCCGGGCTAATCGCCCTACTTACTTATGTTTGTTTACTCCTCTCATAGAAAACATTCCTTGCCTGCAAGCAGCCAGGAATGTTTTCTATGGATGAGTTTATTATAGTCAAAAAGGCGTTTCCACGCAATGGGAAACGCCTTTGTATATCTGAACTGTTATATTAGATGGACAGCAGATGAGATACCTCAAACTGGTACTCATTGATGCCTTTCTCCATCTGCAGTGCATCCTCGATATCGAAATCGATGAACTCACCATGCTGATAGCCTACGACACGGTTGGTCTTGCCCTCCAGCATGATGTCTACTGCATAAGCGCCCATGATAGATGCATAATAACGATCCTTGGCAGTAGGGCTTCCGCCACGCTGCATGTAACCTAAGATGGTTGCACGGGTCTCAATACCGGTAGCTGCCTCAATACGACGTGCCATGGAAGTGGAATGTCCGATTCCCTCGGCATTGATGATGATATGATGAGTCTTACCATGCTTACGGTTGGTAATAATGTTATTGATAATATTCTGTTCGTTATAATCGTACTTCTCAGGAAGCAGGATATCCTCGGCACCATTAGCAATACCACACCACAGAGCGATATATCCGGCATTTCTGCCCATTACCTCTATGATACTGCATCTCTCATGTGAGGAAGAGGTATCCTTAACTTTGTCGATTGCCTGCATTGCTGTATTAACAGCAGTATCGAAACCAATGGTGTACTCGGTACATGCGATATCCAGATCGATGGTTCCGGGAAGGCCGATAGTATTGATGCCCAGTCTGGACAGTGCCTGTGCACCACGGTAAGAACCGTCACCGCCGATGACAACGATACCATCAATACCATGCTTTCTGCAGATCTCAGCACCCTTCTTCTGTCCTTCTGCTTCCTTGAACTCCAGGCAACGTGCGGTTCCCAGGATTGTACCACCGCGCTGGATGATATCGGACACATCCTTGGCTTCCATATCTATGATCTCTTCATTCAAAAGACCCTGATAACCTTTTTTGATACCTTTAACCTTCAGTCCTCTTGCAATAGCTGTACGAACAACTGCACGGATAGCAGCATTCATTCCCGGTGCATCGCCGCCGCTGGTCAATACGCCGATCGTCTTAATCTCTTTTGCCATGACTGTTACCTCCTAAGTAAACGAACGAATAGTTTTCTCTTCTCGATTCTTTATTCTAATCTATTTTTGAGCGGTTTTCAATAGGTTTCGTTATAAATTTAACATTTTCTTTTCCAAACTGTGTATACAATTTTTCCAGCAGGATTTCATCGCCTTTCACACGGAGATTTGCAGGCAGAATCTTGTAATTTTTCGTGTCCCGTAAAAAGATCACTACGTCATCGTTTCCATCGGAATCTGCCATGGTTTGCAGGAGTTCCTGCTCTCTCTCCTTATAGGCATCTACATTCTGAAACTGGATCCAGACGCCCGCAGGCATACCTTTCTGTGGTGCACTGTCCGCCTGCGGCCGCTGTCCGGTCTGCCCGCCGTATGCACTAGCCGAACCGCCTTGATACTGCCCGTTACTGTTCCCAGCATTCCGATATCCACCGGCACTGCCGTTTCCATAAGATCCGCTGCGGCTGCTGCCACTCCGTCCACCATAATTTCTGGGAAACAATGGCTGTTTTGCCTCTACTGCGGCCTGTGCGTCCCCAAAGCTGATGATCTGATCACAGATCAGCTTGCCGTCCTTGTCTTCCTCCAAGGATACTCTGCCCCGGATAAACACCTTCGCATCTTCCGTAAGCAATGTACTGTATTTTTCGTAGGCCTGGGGAAATACAACGATCTCCACATTGCCGATCAGATCTTCCAGATTTAAGAATGCCATGATCTTATCATTCTTGGTATATTTCACTGTCTTATCGGCAATGATTCCTCCGATGACCACATAGGCCTGGTCCTGCACCGTCAGTACCGTACCGGTCTCTTCATCCAGTGCAAAATCACCGGCCGTATTACTGATGCATTTCTGCCACAGTTCCTGATATTCTTCCAACGGATGTCCGCTGACATAGACCCCCAGCACTTCCTTTTCAAATCCCAGCATCATTTCCTTGGTGTATTCACCTACATTCGGCATACGAATGTCGAATTCTTCTTTGTCGTCCTCTCCGGCAATATCGAACAGTGAAATCTGCCCGGCCAGGTTATTTTTCCTGTCATGGGCGATATGATCCACAATCTGCACATACACGCTCATGAACTGTTTGCGGGTGCCTCCCAGTCCGTCCAAAGCTCCGGCCTTGATCAGGTTCTCGATAGCCCGCTTGTTCATTTCTTTTTTATCGGACATTCTGGTAATAAAATCTTTCAGGTTGGTAAAGGGTCCTCTCTCTTTCCGTTCCTGTACCAGACTGTCGATGACCGGACGGCCGACACCTTTAATGGCAGTCAGCGCATATCTTATTTTCCCGTCTGCCACGGAAAATCCGGCTTCGCCTGCATTCACATCCGGAGACAGAATGGCAATATCCATATTCCGGCAATTCAGGATATACTCAGACACTTTTTTCGGGTTGTCGATGACAGAGGTCATCAGTGCCGCCATGAATTCCACGGGATAATAATATTTTAAATAAGCCGTCTGATAAGCCACCACCGCATAACATGCCGCATGGGACTTATTAAATGCATATTTTGCAAAGTCCATCATCATGTCATAGATCTGGCCTGCAGTCTGCTCATCAATACCGTTGGCAATACATCCGGGAACATTTTCCTCCGGATTGCCGTAGATAAAGTTGGCACGCTCTTTTTCCATGACGGACTGCTTCTTTTTACTCATGGCACGGCGCACCAGATCACTTCGTCCCAGCGTATATCCCGCCAGATCACGAACGATCTGCATTACCTGCTCCTGGTACACGATACAGCCGTAAGTAGGCTTCAGGATCGGCTCCAGCTGCGGGCAGGCATACGTCACTTCCTCCGGATGATTTTTGCCCTGAATATATTTCGGGATAAAATCCATAGGACCCGGGCGATACAGGGAAATACCGGCTACCACATCCTCCAGATTCTGTGGCCGCAGCTCCTTCATGAAGTTTTTCATTCCGCCGCTTTCCAGCTGGAACACGCCCTCCGTTCTGCCGGTACCGATGGATGCCAGCACTTTGGGATCATTGTAGTCAATGTTATCCACGTCAATGTGTCTGCCGGTGGTATTCTCTATGAATTTTACCGCATCATGGATCACGGTCAGGGTCCGCAGTCCCAGGAAGTCCATTTTCAACAATCCCAGTTCTTCCAGCGTGGTCATGGTAAACTGGGTGACGATAGAGCCATCGGAGCCCCTGGATAAAGGGACAAATTCGTCTGCTGCCTTCTGGCAGATCACAACACCAGCCGCATGCATGGAAGTATGTCTGGGCAGGCCCTCCAGCCGCTTACACATATCGATCAGGTGGTGGACCTGCTCATCCTCCTGATACAGCTTGCGGAACTCCGGATTCATCTCCAGGGCTTTGCTCAAAGTAATATTCAGTTCATTCGGCACCATCTTGGCGATGGAGTCCACAAAAGCATAGGGCAGATCCATGACACGTCCCACGTCGCGGATGACACCCTTGGCTGCCAGCGTACCGAAGGTAACGATCTGCACCACTTTGTCGGAGCCGTATTTTCGACCTACGTAATCAATGACTTCCTGCCGTCGTTCGAAGCAGAAATCCACGTCGATATCGGGCATAGATACACGCTCCGGATTCAGGAAACGTTCAAACAGCAGGTTATAATGGATCGGATCGATATTGGTGATCTTCAGGCAGTATGCTACGATACTTCCCGCAGCAGAGCCTCGTCCCGGTCCCACCGGAATGCCATGCTCTTTCGCATAATTAATAAAATCCCATACGATCAGGAAATAATCCACATATCCCATTCTGCGGATAACGCCCAGCTCATAGTCCAGCCGCTCTCTCAGAGTCTGTCCGGTCTCGCCTGCCGGCTGATCGCCGTCACCATAACGCTCCGCCAGTCCATCATCGCAGAGTTTATTCAGATACCCCCAGGAATCATAACCTTCCGGCACATCGTATTTTGGCAGTTTTGTCACGCCAAATTCAATCTCTACATTACAACGGTCTGCGATTCTCTGGGTATTCTCCACCGCCTCCCAGGCATAGGGGAACAATCCCTTCATTTCCTCTTCGCTCTTGACATAATACTGGCCGCCCTCGTAGCGCATACGGTCTTCATCCGCCAGCTTTTTACCGGTCTGCAGACACAGCAGAATATCATGGGGAATGGCATCTTCCGCATAAGTGTAATGCACATCATTGGTAGTCACCAAAGGAATATCCAGTTCTCTGCTCATCTGGAGCAATTCCATATTCACCGTGCGCTGCTCCGGGATCCCGTGATCCTGTAACTCAAGGAAATAATTGCCCTTGCCAAAACAGGCTTCGTATTTTTTCGCAGCTTTTTGCGCCTCGTCCTTCATTCCTTTTAGAATGAAGTGCGGCACTTCTCCCGCCAGACAGGCAGACAACGCAATAATTCCCTCGTGGAACTCCTGCAGCACTTCCATATCCACACGGGGTTTATAATAGTAGCCCTCCGTAAAACCACGGCTGACAATTTTCATCAGATTCGCATAGCCGGTATTATTCTCCGCCAACAGCACCAGATGGTGATAGCGTTCCTCTCCACCGGTCAGTTCCTTGTCAAAACGGGAATTTGGAGCAACATAGACTTCACAGCCCAGGATCGGCTTGATCCCGGCTTCTTTTGCAGCACGATAAAAATCGATCACTCCGTACATGACGCCGTGATCGGTGATGGCCGCACTGTTCATACCCAGTTCCTTGACTCTGGCTACGTATTCTTTGATCTTGTTGGAACCATCAAGCAGTGAATATTCTGTATGCACATGGAGATGTGTAAATGCCATTTAGGTTGCTTCCTTCCATCGAATATATGTTCTGTATCATCCTTTTATCATAGCAAAATTATGAAGCTTTGTAAATAGAACCGGCGGTTTACTTCATTCCTTTTGCTTTCTTTACACATTCCTCGTAAGCCGGTCCTGCCTGCTCCCTGTGATAGCCGGGTGCCAGCATTGCTGCAAAGTACAGAGTTTCCAACGTTTCTTCCTGCGCTGGTGTTGGATGAGACGGTACCAGCACACGGGTACTCCATATCAGCATGCAGCCGGTGTATTCTACCATAAAGAAAATGGGTTCCATGCTCTTTTCCATCTGACTGTTTAACGTCAGTTTGTCCTCACCGGATATTTCTTCCAGCTTTTTGATATGAGAGGGCTGCGGTTCCTGCACACTGCCATCCGGCAAAATCACACACTCACAGGGTTCCATATCCTCTCTGTGGGCATTGATAAATTCCATGACTCTCATGTTCCGCACCTCCTCTTTGCTCTTACTGTCATCCTGTCTGAATCCGAGAATTCATATTAATGCGTGATATTTCCGCTCCCTTGTCATCTGTCAGGCTCTGATCGCCCAACGCATCTTCGTGGAACGTGCTCTGCCGTTCTGTACACATTCCTCTGCGGAAGGCCTGATCACATCTTTCGCATAGTCTGTATAGATTCCGTTACGGCAGCCTTCCTTCAATGCCCGTTTCACCAGCTTGTCTTCACCGGAATGAAAAGTCAGAATAGCCACTCTTCCTCCCGGTTTCAAAGCATCCGGAAGCTTTTCCATGAATTCATACAATACTTCAAACTCCCGGTTCACATCAATACGCAATGCCTGAAAAGTTCTCTGGCAGGTCTTTTTAATGGTATCTTTTTTCTCTTTTTCCGGAAGGAAATCCAGTGTTTTCTCAATAACTTCTCTTAATTTGGTCGTGGTATCGATTCTATGTCCCTTGCGGATCTCATCGGTGATGGCTTTCGCCAGTTCCTCACAGTAAGGTTCATCGGAGTTCTCGTAAAGCATCCCCGCAAGTTCCTCTCTACTGATCGTGTCCAGCCTCTCCGCTGCACTGATGCCCTGCTGCTGATTCAGTCTCAGATCCAGTGGTCCATCTACCTTAAAGGAGAACCCCCTCTCGGGGTTATCGATCTGCATGGAAGATACCCCCAGATCCGCCAGAATAAAATCAAATCCGCCGACCTCTTTTGCAATTTCATCAATGGTGCAGAAATTCTGCAGCCTTATAGTCAGGATATCTTCTCCGTAACCGGCATCTGACAGTCGTTTCTTCGTCTTGGCAGACTCTTCCGGATCCACATCCGTGGCATAAATATGTCCCTGTCCCTGTAGTTGTTCCAGCATTGCCCTTGTATGTCCTCCATACCCCAGCGTTGCATCGAAACCAGTCTCTCCCGGCTGAATCTTCAGAAAATCCAGTATTTCTTTTACCATAATAGAAATATGCATGCCTGCGGGAGTGTTTCCTTTTTGAATCACATGGGCGATGGTGTCCCCGTATTTTTCCGGCTGCAATTCCTTATATTTTTC
>Ga0129310_1001539_pt1 | contig 19741 bp, 13 predicted proteins | sample Go1ome_2_FD_94433 | JGI IMG/M metagenome (GOLD analysis project Ga0129310, IMG submission 94433) | Western lowland gorrila individual fecal microbial communities from Wisconsin, USA - Go1022A metagenome | ecosystem: Host-associated > Mammals > Digestive system > Large intestine > Fecal | place...
CGCGGACACGAATCCGCCCGAATCCCGCTCTTGGCCTCCCGCCTGTGTTCAAGTCCAAATCCTGTGTTTAGGCTCGGGGCTAACTTGTCCACCGGAGCGGTCTTTTCGTGGACAAAGGCCCGACATCAGTCAGTTTGTCCACCGGAACCGCCATTCCGTGGACAAAGGCCAGGTGTCAGTCGGCTTGTCCACCGGATCGCCATTATTGTGGCTAACTTCTTCGTGTTGAGCCTAGTATTAAGGAAAGACAGTCTGAAAGTTGTATCTTTCCTTGGAAATAAAAGCGGATTGCTGTTTGGTGAAGTCAGAGGTCACTTTCTGCGCATAGAGAAAAGGGTTATGAGGCAGTAGAGGATGTGGCATTGCCTTGTGTAAGGCGGATCTGGCTTTTGGTCGGAGGTGATAGTTGCGGTACCGCGCGTTAAGAAGGCAGAACATCGAGGTGGCGTAGTTTGGTGTAACGCCCAGCATTAAGAAGGCCGGTCCTACGGGGCGGAGGACGAAGGGCTACGGAGCATTGTTCCGCGGGAATGGTGGACGATGCTCCGGGATGTTGGGAGAGTTAGTGGTTAGTCCTGCGGGAAGTAGGCTGGGCTGTTGAAGGTGGAGAGGATTCCTGAGGAGGGCTCGTCTATGTGGCCGACTATGCGGCGGGCTCTGATCGGTTTTCTGTTGTAGAAGTCTTTGGCTCTGTGATCCAGGGAGTTGATGCGAACTAGTTGGGAGGAGTGGATGAACTTGCCGTCGCCGATGTACATGCCCACATGGGTTACTCTTTCTTTGGTGCTGTCTGTGGCGGCTTTGCCCCAGAACAGAAGGTCGCCCGGGAGCAGACCGCTCCAGTCTACGTCCCCGTTGTCCTTGAATATTCCTAAATCCTCCCCGACCCTTGCTTGCTGCGAGGCATTTCGCGGCAGGAGCACGCCGTTGGCGAAGTAGACGTTGCGGACGAGGCCGCTGCAATCCACGTTCTTTATTGAGGTGCCGCCCCACATGTATGGAACGCCGAGGAATCGGAAGCTCGTGGCCAGCAGGTCTTTACGAAACTCGTCTTGAGCCGTGGCCCTGTCTTTTCGATCCTTGGCCCATTTGTAGAACACATCCACGTCCTTGGCCGGGACGAAGCCGGTCTTGCCGGACGGTAGCACGACCCCTACGAAATGTTTTTTCAAGACCGCGCGACCTTCCTCGTAGCCGCTGTAACGCCCGTAAGAGTGTGTTTTGGCGCTGTACAAAATCCGAACTATGTCACCAAGCACGAAGTCGCTGACAATCCGTGAGTCAGTCGAAGGCTCCTCGTAGACGTGTGTAAGTGAGGCGGTGCAGATGTATTTCGGTGCCTCAAGGTAGTCCATAAGACCTTTCTCGTCCATCGGCACCAGCCCCATCTCGTTGACCCAGGCGGTGTAAGGTTCTGGACTCTTGATCTTTACCCAGTACCCGGACTTGTCCAGAATCTCCACAACGGTTCCCATCAAGGCTTGGTCGCCAAGTTCGGCGGCGTAGTCCGGAGCCTCGCGCATGAAGTTGGCGGAGAACTCGACCACGGCCCATTTATGATTGGTTTCTTGAGCCAGGACGGCGATGCCTGGTGACACAAAGGCCACGGAAAGAAAAAGAATTTTTGATAAGAAGCTCATAACAAATCAGTACTGTGAGAAATTGAATCCGTTCTTTGCGCTCTTCCGCTTTAGAAAACCAACCGCTGCCTCGCTGGCGGATTCAAGTTGTAAAAATATTCACAATTCATTAGTTTTGCAAATATGTGGCGTTCTTTTTGGCGTTGAAATTCATCGATAATTCTATGGAACAGATGTTTGAGGAGAGGAAAGAGGAAAAAGATGCAAATAACAAGAAGGAAGAAATGACTATATCAGGTCTGTGCCCGAGGACGACGATAATGGGCGAAAGAGTCGCCGGAGAGTGCCAAGGAGTACTGTTGGGCGACGATGATAGGCGTAAGTGTCGCCCGGGAGTGCCGATGAACACCGTTGGGCAACGATAATAGGCTTAAATGTTGCCGGAGAGTGCGGCTTGAAGGGAGGTGGAGAAGAGTCGAGGCTTTTGAGTGAGGGAGGGATTTGTGAAGTGAGTGAATATGTCAGGCCAGTACCGTTGGGCAACGATAATGGGCGTAAGTGTCGCCCGGGAGTGCCGATGAACACCGTTGGGCGATGATAATAGGCTTAAGTGTCGCCGGAGAGTGCGGGCTTGAAGGGAGGTGGAGAAGAGTCGAGGCTTTTGAGTGAGGGAGGGATTTGTGAAGTGAGTGAATATGTCAGGCCAGTACCGTTGGGCGACAGAAAGGCTGGTAAATGTCGCCCGGGAGTGCCGATGAACATCGTTGGGCGACAATAATGGGCTTAAATGTTGCCGGGGAGTGCGGCTTGAAGGGAGGTGGTGAAGAGTCGAGGCTTTTGAGTGAGGGAGGGATTTGTGAAGTGAGTGAATATGTCAGGCCAGTACCGTTGGGCAACGATAATGGGCGAAAGTGTCGCCCGGGAGTGCCAAGGAGTACCGTTGGGCAACGATAATGGGCGAAAGTGTCGCCCGGGAGTGCCGATGAACACCGTTGGGCAACGATAATAGGCTTATATGTTGCCGGGGAGTGCGGCTTGAAGGGAGGTGGTGAAGAGTCGAGGCTTTTGAGTGAGGGAGGGATTTGTGAAGTGAGTGAATATGTCAGGCCAGCACCGTTGGGCGACAGAAAGGCTGGTAAATGTCGCCCGGTAGTGCCGATGAACATCGTTGGGCGACGATAATAGGCTTAAATGTCGCCGGAGAGTGCGGCTTTAGGAACTAAAGTGAGGATAATGTCAATGATTGACTTGTCGGAAGATAGTAAACTTGTTGGAAGATAATAACTTAATGGTGATAACATAGGAATAATGAAAAGTAATATAGAGGAATTAGCGGGAACGGTGGTAAATAAAACTGCTGGGGAAATGGAAGCAACAGCGGCTGTAGAAACATCAGAATCATCAGAGCCAGCAGTAGATACTGCAGCAACAACTGCAGCAACAACAACAGCTTCAGCGGCAGCAACTGCAACCGCAGCAGCGGCAACCGCAGCGGCGACGGCAGCAACTGCAATCGCAGCAGCGACAACCGCAGCAGTGGCAACAGCGACAACGGCAACCGCAGCGGCGACGGCAACATCAGCAACATCAGCAACGGCAACCGCAGCAGCGACAACCGCAGCAGCAACAACAACAGCAGAAACATCAGCAACATCAGCAACGGCAACATTAGCAACGGCAGCGGCAACAGATTATTACCCAGATGGTAAGCACTATAACTCGTTTGTGGGGTACTATCGTCGGAGGTATGGCGAGAGGGTGCAGAAGCTGGTGCTTGACGCGGGGTTCTCTTGCCCTAACAGGGACGGAACGGTCGGTTGGGGAGGGTGCTCCTACTGTGACAACGCGGCTTTTCATCCGGGGTATAGCACTCCGGGGAAGGCGCTGCTGGCTCAGATCGAAGAGGGGATAGAGTTCCAGAGAGTCCGGTATCCACGGGTCAGGCATTATTTGGGATATTTTCAGGCATATTCAAACACCTATGGGACTCTGGAGCGGCTTCAGAGGGCTTATGAGGAGGTGCTTAGCCATCCGGAGGTGGTGGGGATCGTGATTGGGACGCGGCCGGATTGTGTGGATGAGGAGAAGCTGGACTACCTTAGCGGACTTGCGGGCGGACGCGTGCTTAAGGGGTGGCGCAGGACTTTTGGCGGAAGTGGCATAGATGGCGGGTGGGCCAATGAAAGAAGTGCTGATAGCGGAAGTGGTGCCAATGGCTGGCGGGCCGATGACAGAAGTACTAATGACAGAAGTACCAATGACAGAAGTACCAATGACAGAAGTACCAATGACAGAAGTGCCAACAGCATAAGTACCAACAGCATAAGTACCAACAACGGAAGCGCCGACGGCGGGCTGCCGGAGGGGAAGACCATCGACGCGCCGATCGTTGTCGTGGAATATGGCATCGAGTCCTGCTACGACGCCACGCTTCGGAGGATCAACCGCGGCCACGACTTCGAGTGCGCGCGAAGGGCGGTGGAAATGACTGCGGAAAGGGGACTCGACACGGGGGCGCACTTCATCCTCGGGCTCCCGGGCGAGACCAGGGAAATGCTTCTGGACCAGTGCGATGCCATCTCATCGCTGCCGCTCCGTTCCGTCAAGTTCCACCAACTTCAGATCGTCAAAGGCACGGCGATGGAAAAGGAATATGCCGCCGATCCGTCGGCGTTCTACCGGCCTGGGCTTGATGAATATCTCGACTTCGTGATCGACATCCTCGAACATTTGAGACCCGACCTCTACATCGAGCGGGTGGCCGGAGAAGTGCCGCCAAGGTTCGTGAACGACACTCCTTGGGGGCTTGTCCGCAACTTTGAGATCCTCCGCATGCTGGACAGGCGCATGGAGGAGCGCGGCGCGCGGCAGGGCCGGCTGTTTTCGAAATAAGTAGACATTGAAAAAATGATCACTAAGGCCCGCCGGCGACGGAGGAATATTCATTGTCGATGAAGGAATATGTCCCCTTGCGGCGATGAGAGATACTCATGGATGATGAAGGAATATGTCCCCTTGCGGCGGTGAAAGATATTCATGGATGATGAAGGAATATGTCCCCTTGGGACGGTGAAAGATATTCATTGGGATGAAAGAATATTTCCCCTTATGACGATGAGAGATATCCCTTCGGCGGGCGAAGGGAAGCGGGGCTACTTACGGGCTACTTACGGGCTACTTATTTTTTAACGCTTACTAACAGCAACTATTGCGTGAAAATTCTTATATTTGTCAAATTTATTTGATTACAATGGCGAAGTTTGTAAACCGAGAGATTCCTGAAGGCCTCACCTTCGATGATGTTTTACTGGTTCCGGCACATTCCGATGTACTTCCACGTGACGTTGATGTCACAACAAATTTCACGACAGACATTAGGCTCCACACTCCGATCGTGTCCGCGGCGATGGACACCGTCACGGAGGCCGATCTTGCCATCGCTATGGCAAGGGCTGGCGGTATCGGCGTGATCCACAAGAACATGCCGATCGAGAAGCAGTGCGAACAGGTCAGGCATGTGAAAAGGGCGGAGAACGGCATGATCTATGACCCTGTCACCATCAGCCCGGACGCGACTGTCGGCAATGCGCTGGCCATGATGAAGAAGCATCACATCGGCGGCATTCCGGTTGTTGACGGCAACGGCTTCCTTATCGGCATCGTCACGAACCGTGACCTCAGATTCCAGGAGGACATGCAGCTGCCTATCTCCCAGGTGATGACACGGGAGAATCTCGTGACCGCGCCTAAGGGCATAACCTTGGCGGAGGCCACGAGGATCCTTCAGCACAGCAAGGTCGAGAAACTTCCTGTTGTGGACGGCGACGGCAAGCTTGTCGGGCTGATCACCTACAAGGATCTGATGAAGATCAAGGACAACCCTATCGCGTCAAAGGACAGCAAGGGCCGTCTCCTGGTGGCCGCTGCCGCCGGCATCAAGTCCGACACGATCGAGAGAATCGGCATGCTCATTGACGCGGGCGCGGACGCTGTTGTCCTGGACACCGCACACGGCCATTCCGAGGGCGTTCTGCAGATGATCCGCAAGGCCTGCGACGCCTACAAGGATTTCCAGATCATCGCCGGCAATGTCGCCACAGGAGCCGGCGCCAAGGCTCTTGCCGAAGCCGGAGTCAAGGCTGTCAAAGTCGGTATCGGCCCCGGCTCGATCTGCACGACCAGAATCATCGCCGGCATCGGAGTCCCTCAGCTGACGGCTGTCATGGAGGCCTCCTATGCCCTTAAGGGTACGGGAGTTCCTGTCATAGCCGACGGCGGCATAAGATATTCGGGAGACATCGTGAAGGCCCTTGCCGCAGGCGCCGGCACCATCATGGCAGGCTCCCTGCTTGCCGGAACGGAGGAGTCTCCGGGAGAGACCATCATCATGAACGGAAGGCGCTTCAAGTCCTATCGCGGCATGGGATCGCTTGAGGCTATGGAGCAGGGTTCCAAGGACAGGTATTTCCAGGACATGGAGGCAGACATCAAGAAGCTCGTTCCGGAAGGAATCGTGGCTCAGGTGCCTTACAAGGGAACCGTCTCCGAGGTCGTGTACCAACTTGTCGGCGGACTCCGCGCCGGTATGGGGTACTGCGGCGCCCACACGATCGCCGATCTGCGTGACGCCCAGTTTGTGCGCATCACCAACGCGGGATTCCTTGAGAGCCATCCGCACGATGTGACCATCACGAAGGAAGCTCCTAATTATTCAAGATAATCGTCAGATAGCCAGATGTTTCCAAAAAGGTTGCAAATAGCCCTGCTGGGTGTGCTGCTGGCTCTCCTGCCTTCATGCAAGGCCATCTCCTCGCTTATTCACGACGGGGAGGTGGTCGCGAAGCTTGGGGATCACAAGCTGTACCGCTCGGAACTTGATGATGTGATACCAAAGGGCACGTCGCCGGAGGACAGTGTCAATCTGGCCAACCTCTACATCAATTCATGGGTCAGGGACAAGGCCTTCATGGACATCGCGCAGCAACGTCTGTCCAAGGAGGAGAAGGATGTCTCGAAAGAGCTTGAGGCCTACCGCCAGTCGCTTCTCCGCTATCGTTACGAGCAGCGCTACGTCAATGAGAGGCTTGACACGACCGTCTCCGAGAAGCAGATAACGGACTATTACGACTCTCATAAGGAAACCTTCAAACTTGAGCGTCCGATTCTTAAGGCCCGTTTCTTGAACATTGACAAGGATTCTCCTAATCTGGCCAAGATCAAGAAGTTGATGTCTTCGGACAAGGTCGAGGACGTGGTCGCGGCGGACAGCGTGGCGTTCAACTCCGCCCGCCGCTACCACGACTATTCCGGGGAATGGATCGATGCGATCAAGCTGGCGGCGGAATTCGGAGTGGACTATGTACAGATGCTTTCCCAGCGTTCCGGACAGTTCATCCAGATCCCGGACGGGGAGGACAAAGTCTCTGTGGCTTTTATAGTTGACTATGTCAAGGCCGGCGAGATCGCTCCGGTCGAGTACTGCGAGGACAGGATCAGGGACATCATCATAAGTGGAAGAAAGCACGAGCTCCTTACCGGTTTGGAACGGGACTTGATAGAAGATGCCAAGCTTAGGGAGAATTTTGTAATATATTAGAGATGATAAAGAAAGTAGCAATCACCATCTTCGCCCTCGCGTCAGTTTGCGCGATGGCTTCGGCTCAGAAATACAAGTACGTTGACAAGACGATCGCGGTTGTCGGCAACGAGGCTGTCTTGATCTCGGACATCGAGGGTGCCGTCAAGGACAGAAGCGCCCAGGGACTGTCCTCCGACAGGAATGTCCGCTGCGAGGTGCTGGAGTCCATCCTTGAATCCAAGATATTCCTGATGCAGGCAAGGATAGACTCTCTGACGGTCAATCAGGACATGGTCGAGGGAAGCCTTTCCCAGCAGGCTGACAGAATGCTGACCTACCTTGGAGGGGAAGATAAGGTTGAGGAATATTTCGGGAAGCCTCTCTACCGCCTCCGCCAGGAATGGCGCAAGCAGTACGAGGACATGAGCCTCACCCAGCAGGCGCAGCAGGAAATCATGAGGAAGATTCCGGAGATGACCCCTTACGATGTCAAGGAATATCTTGACACGGTCGACGCGAAGAACCTTCCGATTGTCCCGATCAAGTACCAGCTCAGCCAGATCTGCATCTATCCTGACCGTGAGGCGGCCAACATGGCTGTGCGCGAGAAGCTTCTGGATCTGCGCGAGAGGATCATCAACGGAGAGAAATTCTCCACTTTGGCACGAATATATTCGGAGGACCCTGGCAGCGCCCGTAAGGGAGGTGAGCTTGGAATGGCCTCAAAGTCAATCTTCTGGCCAGTGTTCTCTGATGCGGCGATGGCTCTCAAGCCGGGTGTCATCTCGCAGATTGTCGAGACGCCGGACGGCTTCCACATCATAGAGGTCATCGAGAAGAAGGGGGACATGTTCAATGCCCGCCACATCCTGATGAAGCCTAAGTACACCGACGAGGACAGGGAAAAGGCGTTCAAGACGCTGGACAGCCTTCGTACCGAGATCAACAACAACGCTGTCACATTCCAGATGGCGGCCAACTTCTACTCACAGGATCCGGCCACCAAGACTAACGGCGGACAGATGTCGGATCCGAACACCGGCTCGGCCTATTTCGAGATTGACCAGCTTAAGCCTGAGGACTACATGGCCATCAAGGATCTGAAGGAGGGCGAGATCTCGGAACCTGTTGAGTCTACGGACAATGACGGTCGCCAGGATCAGGTCAAGGACTATGTGGTCGGCAAGACCATCTACAAGATCATCAAGGTTGACCGTATCATCCCAGCCCACACTGCGTCCTTCGACGAGGATTTCAGCCAGATCCAGGAACAGGTGCGCCTTGACAAGCAGATGAGGGCGATCGACGACTTCCTCGCCGGAAAGATCAAGGAGACTCACATCATCATCGATCCGATGTTCAGGGACTGTGAGTTCCGCCGCTCCGGCTGGGCATCAAAGTTCGCGGAAGACTGATGCTCCCGAGACGCCTGGCATATTCATTACTCCTTTTGCTGCTCACGTTCAGCCTTTCCGCCCAGACCACGGAGCGGAAGGACAGTCTTGTGAGGCTTCTCGGCTGTGATGAGTTGCAGCAGGTTGATGAATATGGTGTCCAGTACCGCAAGGCCTTGGGGCACGCGCGTTTTGAGCACAACTCGACCCTGCTGGTCTGTGACACCGCCTTGTGGAACGTCAACACGAATGTGATCAACGCCTTCGGCAATGTCCAGATCATCCAGAACAGCACGGTGCTCAGCAGCGAGAGTCTGGATTACCTGATCGACCAGAACCTCGCGCAGTTCCGAGGCTCTTTGGTACAGCTTCGGGACAAGGACGGCAACACGCTCAGGACAAGGGATCTGGACTACAACACGAAGGACAGTGTCGCGGTTTTCCGTGGCGGAGGAGCCTTGCGTGACAAGGACGGCCAGGTCATCGAGAGTGTCGAAGGGTCTTATTTCTCCAAGCTCAGCACGTTCACGTTCACGAAAAATGTCAACATGTACACGGACTCGATGTTCGTGAAGACGGATTTTCTCAGCTACGACACCGAAGCCAACCGTGCCACGTTCGGCACCGGCACCAATGCCTGGAAGGACGACAACATGCTTTCCTCCAGGGCCGGTCTCTATGAGAGGGACTTAGAGAAATTCACCTTCACCACCGATGTCCATCTTTTGACCGAGGGTCAGGAGGCCTGGGCCGACACGCTGGTCTACTACCGCGCCCGTAATGAAGTGGAGATGTTCGGTCATGCCGAGTTGTTGGACACGAGCCGCAATGTGGCCGCTGTCGCAGGCTACATGCAGTACATCGATTCCTTGTCCTATGTCAAGATGACCAGGGATCCGGCCGTCATCATGATCAGCGAGCAGGACGGAAAGAAGGACACCGTCTATGTCGGAGCTGACACATTGATCCTTCGTTCGATACCGAAATGCGATGTGGATTCTGTCGAGTTTGTCAGGTCAGAGGCCCGATTGAAGGAGTTGAGTGTTGATCCTATCACGGAGTACCGTCGCAAGGCTGCCGAGGCTGCCAAAGCCGCTGCCGAGGAGGCCCGGAAGAAGATGGAGGAGGAAGACCCGAACGCGAGGGGATCCTTTGACAAGGGAGGCGCCGCGCTGGCCGAAAGCAGAAAACCGATCCTTCCCGCCCCGTGGGATGATGATGTCATTGAATATGAACCGCCTCGCTGGTGCTGGACACCGCCGGTCACGGAGTCATATTCTTTGCCGGTCGCCGGGCTTGTCAAAACTCCCGCCCACCCGCTCGCTCAGAACCCCGACACTTTGAAGTCGGCAAGTCTCAAGCCTCAGGCCGACACCCTTCGCACCCGGTCCAATACCCTTCGCACCCCGGCAGACACCCTTCGCGCCTCTGCCGACACCCTGAGATCTCAGTTGGACACAACGGCGTTCCAAGCTGACAGTCTTGGCTTCGCAAAAGATTCGCTGGCCATGGCGGACTCCCTTTCCATTGCCGCGAAAGACTCGCTTGACCTGACTCCGAAAGACTCCACAAAGATCAATTTCATCTACGGAATCAATAACGTCAAGGTCTTCAGAACCGACATGCAGGTCGCGTGTGACTCTCTGGCCTACACCGACCTTGACTCGTTGATACGTCTCTACAGGAAACCGTATGTCTGGAATGAAACCAAGAGGCAGTACACGGCGGACAGCATAACAGTGATTGTCAAGAACCAGTCCATCGAGCGCGCGAGCCTGATGTCAAACGCCTTCATCATCGTCCAGGAGGACTCCCTCTCGTTCGATCAGATCAGGGCGACGGAAATGATGGCCTATTTCGACAGCACTGGAACACTCCGGCGTTTCGACGCGATGGGCGGGGCGTCCGGTGTCTTCTTCATAGAGGAAAACAATTCGCTTGCGACGGTCAACAAGTTCGAGTCGAAGATGATGACGGCCATTTTGAAGGAAGGGAACATTCAGGATCTCAACTATTTCGACGCTGTCAAGAGCGATGCCTATCCTGTCGTCCAGCTAAAGAAGGACGAGAGGATTCTTAAGGGTTTCGACTGGCAGCCTGAAAAGCGTCCCAAAGGTCCGGAGGACATCACCGAGTACAAGCCGCGAGAGTCTCAAAGGTCTGTCTACGAGCAGATTCCACGTGCGAAATTCGCCGAGACCGACATTTATTTCCCTGGCTATATGAGCAGCGTCTATAAGATGCTTGCGACCCAGGATTCTCTGAAGCGCGTCCGTAAGGCGGAGAGGAAGCGGCTGGAGGAGTTGCGTAAGGCCGAGGAGGCTCGTGTGGCGGATAGTCTGCGGGTGGCAGCCGACAGTCTTGCGCTCCGGGACAGCCTTGCCAGAAAGGACAGCCTCGCGTTTAAAGACAGCCTTGCGTTGAGGGATTCCTTGGCCGCGCGTAAGGACAGCATAGCGTTGAAAGATACCCTTGCGGTTTCCGCGGACAGTGCGTCTGTAAAGAATCAGTTGGATCCGGCAGCGGCGAGGAAGGCTGCGAAAGAGGAAAGCCGCAGGAAGCGTGCAGAGGCGCGTGAGGCAAGATGGGCCGAGCTTGACGCCCGTGATGAGGCCAAGGCCAAAGTCAAGGAAGAGAAAGCCTTGAAAAGGAAACGTAAGAAGACCCTCAAGACGCTGAAAGCAATGGAGAAGCGGCGTGCCAAGGAAGATCGGATGCTGGAACGCTATCGTCTCCGCTTCGAGAAGCAGAAAGCCAGAAAAGAAGCCCGGGCCGCCAAACGCTCCGTCCGCTGATGTTCCGCTCAGGCTCTGCACCCGAGGTTGTGTGCAGGCCGGGTATTGGTTGTGATAAATCCAAGGCGCGAGCGTATCGGCTGGGGATAAAAAAGAGGATGACAACGTCACCCTCTTCTTTATCTTTTTGATGTATAATTTCTAGAGCAGCTTCTTGCGGAGCGCGTCGATCATGTCCACGGTCATGGTCTCCAGATCATAGGACGGTGTCCATCCCCACTCCTCGCGGGCGCAGGAGTCATCCATCTTGTCCGGCCATGAGTCGGCGATCGCCTGACGGACAGGATCGACCTCATAGCGCATCCTGAATCCAGGGATGTGTTCCTCGATCTTCTTGCGCAGGATCTCAGGATCGAAGCTCATTGACGCTATGTTGAATGAGTTGCGGTGTTTCAGCTTGGACGGGTCGGCGTTCATGATGTCCACGGCGGCCTTCAGGGCGTCAGGCATGTACATCATGTCCATGAATGTCCCGGCGGCGATAGGACAGACAAACTCCTCACCCTTCACGGCGGCGTAGTAGATCTCAACGGCGTAGTCGGTCGTACCTCCCCCAGGCAGAGTGACATTGGAGATCAATCCCGGGAACCTCACCGAACGGGTGTCCACGCCATACTTCGTGTGGTAGTAGTCGCTGAGCAGCTCGGTGGCCACCTTGGTCACGCCGTACATTGAGCGCGGCCTCTGGATCGTGTCCTGAGGCGTGTCCTGGTGCGGGGTCTCCGGACCGAACGAGCCGATGGACGATGGAGTGAACACGGCGACATTGTTCTCGCGGGCGATCTCAAGAATATTCATGAGACCGTCAATCTGGATGTGCCATGCCAGTTGCGGCTTCTTCTCCGCCACGGCGGAGAGCAGGGCTGCCAGATTGTAGATCGTGTCGATGTTGTACTTCTTCACGATTCCGAGAAGTTGCTCGCCGTTGCATACATCCGCCTCGGCGGCAGGGCCGCTTTCGAGCAGAATACCCTTAGGCTCAGCGCCTTTAATGTAACCGGCAACAACGTTGCCCTCAGGACACATCTTCCTGATTTTCATTGTCAGCTCGGAGCCTATCTGGCCGGTCGAGCCTATCACAAGTACGTTTTTCATTGCAGATGGCTTGTTTTATGCTTACTTAGCTTTTGCAAATTTACATTATTTTCCAATAAGTGTTCTTATTAATGCGAAAATATAAACTAATTTCACGAAAATTGATATATTTGTCATGGCGAAAACGAAACGTTTTAAAAAATCATAAGATATGTACGGAAAATTCAAGGATCATCTGACAGCGGAACTCGCCTCCATCAAGGAAGCCGGGCTCTACAAGAACGAGAGGAACATCGCTTCTGCCCAGTCTGCGGAGATCACTCTCCAGGACGGCAGCAAGGCTCTTAACTTCTGCGCCAACAACTATCTGGGACTGGCTGATTCTCCAAGGCTCATCGAGGCCGCCAAGAAGGCAATGGACGAAAGAGGCTTCGGAATGTCCTCAGTACGTTTCATCTGCGGAACCCAGGATCTCCACAAGGAGCTGGAGGCGGCGATTTCCAATTTCTTCCACACCGAGGACACCATCCTCTACGCCTCGTGCTTCGATGCCAACGGCGGTGTGTTCGAGCCTCTTCTCACGGCAGAGGACGCGATCATCTCCGACTCTCTGAACCACGCTTCGATCATCGACGGCGTGCGTCTGTGCAAGGCTGTCCGCTACCGCTACGCCAACGCGGACATGGCCGACCTTGAGCGCTGCCTCCAGGAGGCCCAGGCCCAGAGGTTCCGCATCATCTGCACGGACGGAGTCTTCTCGATGGACGGCAACGTGGCTCCGATGGACAGGATCTGCGAGCTGGCCGAGAAATATGACGCGCTCGTGATGGTTGACGAAAGCCACTCCGCCGGAGTTGTCGGCAAGACCGGCCACGGAGTCGCCGAGCAGTATGACTGCTATGGCCGCATCGACATATTCACAGGCACTCTCGGCAAGGCGTTCGGTGGCACCGTCGGCGGATTCACCACAGGCCGCAAGGAGATCATCGATATGCTCCGCCAGCGCTCCCGCCCTTACCTCTTCTCCAACTCACTGCCGCCGATGATCGTCGCCGCCGGCATCGAGATGTTCAGGATGCTGGGAGAAAGCAACGAGCTTCACGACCGCCAGCAGGAGAATGTGACCTACTTCCGCGAGAAGATGCTGGCCGCCGGCTTCGACATCAAGCCTACGCAGAGCGCGATCTGCGCGGTGATGCTCTACGACGCGCCGCTTTCCCAGAAATTCGCCGCCAAGATGGCGGAGGAAGGAATATTCGTGACCGGCTTCTACTATCCGGTGGTTCCGAAGGGTCAGGCCCGCATCCGCGTGCAGCTTTCCGCCGCCCACAAGCGCGAGCATCTTGACAAGGCCATCGCCGCCTTCATCAAGGTCGGCAAGGAGCTGGGAGTCATCAAATAGACTTTTTTTGATCATTCATAAGTTCCGGTCGCCAAGCCTGTCGAAGCGTCCGGAACTTTTGATGAATAGGAATATGCCAAATCTGAGATTCTGGATGGACAACGCCCGGAAGATAGCCCTTCCCCAGAGCGCCATCCCATGCCTGACAGCTATAATCCTCTCGATCGGCCAGGACGGATTCTTCTGGCCTCTCGCGATACCGGTTTTCCTCGGAGTCTGCGCCGCGCACCTGGGGATGAACCTCGCCGATGACTATTTCGACTACCTCAAAGGACTCCCTTCGGGAGAGATCCGCTCGTCCCTTGTGGCCGAAGGCTCGGTCCGTGCCCGGATGGACAAATGCCAGTACATCCTCTCCGGCGCGGCCACCGAAAAGGATCTCCGCAAGGCCATGATCCTATTCCTTAGCTTCGCGGCCCTGATGGGTCTGGCCGTTGTCATATTCCAGATGCTCACTAACGGCCCGGCCTCCGCGCTTGCTGTCGCCGCCTACGCTTTCGCCGGACTGTTCATCGGCCTCCAGTATTCCGGAGCGCCCATGCGCCTTGGCTATCACGGCCTTGGCGAGCTGGTCATAGGCGTGGTTTTCGGGCCTCTGAACATGATGGGGGCGGCTGCTGCGGTGACAGGAGCGGCCTTCCGCCCGGACATGTTCATCCTGAGCATCGGCATCGGTTGCCTTGTGACGAACATCGTCTTTGTCCATTCTGTGATGGAGGCTGCTGCCGACAAGCGGCTCGGGAAGCGCACTTTCGCCCACCTTCTCGGAGGCAAGACCTCGCAGATCACCGCCCTGGCCGTGTTCACGCTGGTGCCGTTCATCTGCCTGATTTGCAACGTCTTCCTCTACGGCTGGAGCCACTGGTACCTGCTGACCCTCGTCTCCCTGCCGCTGTCCGTCTGTTTCCTCAGCTCCACCTGGCGCTTCATCAACAACATGCCCTGCGACGACACTCCCCGCTGGTGGATGGGGCCGATGGGAAATTGGAATGAATATGTCAAGGCAGGCGTTGACTGGTTCCTCTTCCGTTGGCTGATGGCACGCAACATCAACACATTCTTCTGCCTGGTGGTCATCATTGTGTTCATAATCAATTCTATAGTATAATAATCCGCCTTCCGTGCGGCATCTATCATTTAAGTATGATCAAGCAATACGCCTACCTCGCCTGGTGGTTCGTCCGCGCCCGCTTCTTCGGATGCCGCGCCCCGCTCCAGACCGTCCTGTTCATAACCGACAAATGCAACCTCCGCTGCAAGCACTGCTCCGTCTATGGCAGCGCCGGCAACCGTCAGAGAAAGTTCGATGACATCGTGGAGTCTCTGAGACGCTCCTACGCAGCCGGTTCCCGTTTCGTCGATCTGGAAGGCGGTGAGCCGACCCTCTGGAAGGAGGACGGCAAGACCATCAACGACATCATAGACGCGGCTGTCCGGATCGGTTTTTTCTCCGTGACAGTCACCACGAACGCCCAGCAGGACTTCTCCTGGATCCACCCCCACTCGATCTGGGTCTCCCTTGACGGCATCGGCAGGTACCACGAGGCGATCCGAGGTGAGGGCACCTTCCCGAGGCTGGAGGAAAACATCCGGAAGTGCGGCAGCAAGCACTTGAGTGTGAATATGGTAGTGAACTCCCTGAACTGGGAGTCCCTGGATGAGGTAATGGAATATGTCCGTGCCAACGACGCGATCGAGCAGGTCTCCATCAACTTCCACACCCCCTTCCCCGGCACCGAGTACCTGATGCTCCCTCCGGCAAAGAAAGCCGAACTGATCGACAAGGTACTGTCCTACAAGAAGAAAGGCTATCCGATAATGAATTCCGCCTCCGGCCTAAGGAAGATGAAGCGCAACACCCTTGGCCAACTGAGGTTAGGAAAAGAATGCTTCGTCTCGAACTTCATCTACCCCGACGGCTCCGAAGGCCTCTGCACCGGCTACGGCACCTCTCAGTGCCGCGACTGCGGCTTCTGCATGGCCGGCGAGATGTCCTCCGTCTTCCACTTCTGCCCCGACACCCTCCTTGCCGGCTTCAAGCTAAGAATGTAGCCCTGCCAAGAGGAATTCCCTCCGCTCATAGCACCCTCCACCCCCAAAACTCTGCCCCCTCGGGCGACAGAACAGCCCCAAACCATCGCCCAAGAGTGCCGCACCGCGCGCTTGGGCAACAGAACAGCCCCGAAACGTCGCCCAGAAGTTCCTGCCGGAGTCGCTGAGCCTCTATCCCGCGCTTTATCGCAGCGGCGAATAAGCAATCTACTCCGCGTAGAGCGAGATGATGTTGAGGATGACCTGGGAGGCTTTTTCGATGCTCTGGAGAGGGACGAACTCCATCTTGCCGTGGAAGTTCAGGCCACCGGCGAAGATGTTCGGGCAAGGCAGCCCCTTGAAACTCAGGTTAGCACCGTCGGTGCCGCCACGGATAGGCTGGATCTTCGGCTTGATGCCGGCCATCTTCATCGCCTTCACGGCTTTCTCAACCACGTGATAGTGCGGCTCGACCTGCTCGCGCATGTTGTAGTACTGATCCTTGACAGAGGCCACAGCCGTACCCTCGCCGTACTTCACATTGATGAAATCCACGCACTTACGCATGATCTCCTTCTTGCTCTCGAACTCCTTGCGGTCATGGTCACGGATTATGTAGGTGACATCCGCCTCCTCGACCGAACCGCTGAAACCGACAATGTGGAAGAAGCCCTCGTAGCCTTCGGTATATTCAGGCCTCTGCTGAACAGGCAGCAATGCGTTCAACTCAGTGGCGATCAGGATCGCGTTCTTCATCTTGCCCTTCGCGTAGCCCGGGTGCACGTTCCTTCCCTGAATGTGGATCTTCGCCGAGGCCGCGTTGAAATTCTCGAACTCCAGCTCACCGATCTCTCCGCCGTCCATCGTGTAGGCATATTCAGCCCCGAACCTCTTGACATCGAATTTAACCACGCCGCGCCCGATCTCCTCGTCAGGCGTGAAACCGATCTTGATCTCACCGTGCCTGAACTCGGGATGCTCCACGATGTACTGCACCGCGTCCATGATCTCGGCCACGCCGGCCTTGTCGTCCGCACCCAGAAGGGTTGTGCCGTCGGTTGTGATGAGCGTCTGCCCCACATAATGAAGCATCTCCGGGAACTCCGAAGGCTTCAGCGCCAGTCCAGGCACACCTTTCAAAGGAATGTCCCCGCCGTCATATTCATTGATGATCTGAGGCTTGATGTCCGCTCCCGAAGCGTCCGGAGCGGTGTCCACGTGGGCGATGAATCCGATTGCCGGCACTTTCGCCTCGATGTTCGAAGGGATCGTGCCCATCACGTAACCATATTCATCAAGAGTGGCTTCCACTCCGAGAGCCTGCAGCTCGTCGCGCAGCATGCGGAGCAGATTCAGCTCCTTATCCGCCGATGGCTGGCTCTCTGATTCCTCGTTCGACTGAGTGTCAACGCTGACGTACCTCAGGAACCTGTCTATAACTTTTTCCATTATTCTTGTTATTTTCTGGTCACCGAGCCTGTCGAGGCCACTTTCATAATGGCACTTCGGCGGGCACGGTGGCCGTTTGTTTATTCCTTAGCCCTCAAAGAGGCGATGATGGTGTAGGCGATGATTCCGAGGAACGGGATGATGGCGATGGCCTCGCCGTATTGGGCGTTCCAGCCGGTCAGGAACCAATCCACGTTGAAGAACTTGAGCAGAGCGCTCACGACTCCCATCAGCGCGCCGCCGGCGATGAAACCGGAAGCGATCAGCGTACCCTTGTTCAGACGTATCTCATTAAGCGCCTTGTCCTTCGAGCGGGTGCTGACGAACCAGGAGATCGCTCCGCCTATCAGAAGAGGCAGGTTCAGGTCGATCGGAATGAACATACCCAGAGCGAACGCCAGGGCAGGAACCTTGAGGAAGGTCAGCACTATGGCCAGCACGGCCCCGATCCCGTAGAGCAGCCACGGAGCGCCGCCGCCGTTCATCATAGGCTGGATCACAGCCGCCATCGCGTTGGCCTGAGGAGCCACGAGCGCCTGGTCACCGACGAAACCGTAGGTCTTGTTCAGTACCAGCATCACGCCGCAGACCGTCGCCGCGGCCACAGCCACGCCCACGAACTTCCAGCCTTCCTGCTTTCTCGGAGTACTGCCGATCCAGTAGCCGATCTTAAGGTCGGTGATGAAGGAGCCGGCCACCGAAAGCGCCGTGCAGACGACACCGCCGATGATCAGGGCCGCGGCCATGCCGGCGTTGCCCTTAAGACCCACACCAACAAGGATAAGCGCCGCGATGATCAGCGTCATCAACGTCATGCCGCTCACCGGGTTCGTGCCGACGATGGCGATGGCGTTGGCCGCCACCGTGGTGAACAGGAACGCGATCACCGCCACGATCAGCAGTCCCACAACCGCCTGCCAGACATTGTTCACGACCCCGCCGAAAGCGAAGAAGGCGAACACCGCCAGAAGTGTCAGCACGATGCCGAACACGATGGTTTTCATAGGAATATCCTCCTGCGTCCTCTCGGCCTTCCCGGCATTGCCACCCTTCTTGGAGAACTCACCGACAGCCAGACCGACAGCCGACTTGATCACACCGAACGACTTGATGATGCCGATGATGCCGGCGGTGGCGATGCCGCCGATGCCGATGTGGCGCGCGTAATCTTTGAATATCTGGTCAGGACTCATCTCCCCGATTGTCATTGTCACACCGGTCCCCATCAGGTCGATCACCTGACCGCCCCAGATGAGGTTCATCAGCGGAATGATCACCAGCCACACCAGGAAACTGCCGCAGCAGATGATGAAGGCATATTTCAGACCGACGATGTAGCCAAGACCCAGCACAGCCGCCCCGGTGTTCAGCTTCAGAACGACCTTGGCCTTGTCGGCGATTGTCTGTCCGATGCCGGCAACAGTTGTGCTCACGGTGTCCGCCCAGGCTCCGAAAGTGCTGACGATGAAGTCATAAAGACCACCGATGAGACCACTGACAAGAAGCGTTCCAGCACCCTTGCCGCCGCCTTCGCCGCTAACGAGGATCTGTGTGGTGGCCGTCGCCTCCGGGAAAGGATACTTCCCGTGCATCTCCTTCACGAAATATTTCCGGAAAGGAATGAGGAATAATATTCCTAAGACACCGCCAAGCAGCGAGGAAAGGAACATCTGCATGAAGCTGACATCCACTCCGAGGATGTAGATGGCAGGGAGTGTGAATATGGCGCCCGCCACCACGGCCCCTGAGCAGCCTCCGATGGACTGGATGATGACGTTCTGCCCCAGTCCCTCCTTTTTTCCGAGCGCGCTGGTCAGGCCCACGGCGATGATCGCGATAGGGATCGCGGCCTCGAACACCTGCCCCACGCGAAGACCCAGATAGGCCGCCGCCGCGGAGAAGATGACCACCATCAGCAGACCGAGCGTCACTGAATATGGCGTCACTTCCGCCCATTTCCTTTCCGCCCCCAGGAGCGGCTTGTACTCCTCACCCGGCGCCAGCTCCCTTTGAGCGTTCTCCGGCAATGAATTTCTTGTTTCTTCCATCGATCGTTATTTTGTTATTGTTTCTTTCTTATGTGGCCCGTCGCCGGGTCTTTCCATCGGCTGCCGGGTCTTATCATCAGCTGCCGGGCTTTCCTTTGGCCGCCGGGTCGCCGCTGAGCTTGTCGAAGCGCCGGTGTCTTCCTGGTCGAAGCACCCACCCAGGCCCTGCGGCAAACAAAGGTACTATTTAAAGGTGAGAATTCCACCCCGCTGAAAAATATTCCTGAAAAAAGTCAAAAAAAATTTGGTAGTAAAGAAAAAGTGCGTATCTTTGCAGCCCGTTTCGGAAGAAGCGGTACAAAACAAAGTTCATTGACAATACTGAGAGATTACAACGAGGTAAGTGTAAAAGAATAGATTAGCCGATATATAGCGATATATGAAGGTTGATACAATTTCACAACAACGAAAGATTCACAGAGAAAGAGA
>Ga0129310_1001540_pt1 | contig 19715 bp, 21 predicted proteins | sample Go1ome_2_FD_94433 | JGI IMG/M metagenome (GOLD analysis project Ga0129310, IMG submission 94433) | Western lowland gorrila individual fecal microbial communities from Wisconsin, USA - Go1022A metagenome | ecosystem: Host-associated > Mammals > Digestive system > Large intestine > Fecal | place...
CACCGCATGCTGCTCCGCAATGCCTACATCAAAAAAGCGGTTCGGAAAATATTTCTTGAAGGCTGTCAGTCCCGTACCATCCGGCATCGCTGCACAAATTGTGACAACATCCGGATGATTCTTCCCGAGCTTACAGATTGTTTTTGAAAATATGGATGTATAAGAAACGCTCTTGCCCGCCAGAGGCTCACCTGTGGCAATATCAAAGCTTCCCACTCCATGAAAGGCGGAAGGATTCTTCTCCGCCGGTATATATCCCCGTCCCTTCTGAGTCACCACATGCATGACCACCGGCTCATTCAGCTTCTTCAAAGCATTCAGCACCCGCACCATCTCTTTAATATCATGCCCGTCTATCGGACCGATATACTTGATTCCGAAATCCTCGAAAAAGCCGCCTTTTACAAACAATTGTCTGATAGAATCCTTGGATTTCTTGACACTTCTGGCTACAGAATCTCCCACATGAGGAATCTGCTTAAGCTTCTTCTCAACATCTACTTTGAAATCCATATAGGACTCTCTTGTCCGAAGCGCCGTCAGATGCCTTGAAAGCCCGCCGACATTCTCTGAAATCGACATCTTGTTGTCATTGAGAACAATGATCATATTGCTCTTCAGGTGCGATACATTGTTCAATGCTTCATAGGCCATACCGCCTGTCATGGAGCCATCACCGATCACTGCCACAACTGTCCTGTTCTCACCTTTCAAATCTCTTGCCCTGGCATAACCAAGAGCAGCCGATATGGATGTTGAACTATGTCCTGTATCAAAGGCATCGCAGGGACTCTCCTTATGTTTTGGGAATCCGCTCATACCGCCGAAAGTACGAAGACTGCTGAAATCTTCCTTACGTCCGGTCAGAAGCTTATGCGTATAGGCCTGATGTCCCACATCCCAGATCAGCTTGTCATTCGGAAAATCCAGACACAGATGCAGTGCCATCGTCAATTCTACAACGCCGAGATTGGACGCCAGATGACCGCCATGTTCGCTGACAGACTCTATAATAAATGAGCGGATCTCCGAGGCCAGTGCATCATAGGCTTCCGGTTCTATTTTCTTTATATCATTGGCTTCATTGATTCTGTCCAAATACTCAGACATTCTTTACACCTCTATTATCTTCCGTTATTTGTTCCTGTGGATCAGATACTCAACAAAATGATACAGGAATGATGCTTTCGGTTCTGTCACTCCCTGCATCCCGGACAGGATGTCCATAGCCTCCCGTGAATATTCTGACACATCTTTCCCGGCCTGCTCCAGTCCATAAACTGTCACCCATGTTGTCTTCTCGTTCTTCTCATCACTGTGTATCGGTTTGCCAAGCAAAGCTTCATTGCCGATCACATCCAGCACATCATCCTGAATCTGAAAAGCCATGCCGATATCGCCGGCTGCCTTCTCTGCTGCTGCAATCTGTTCTTCTGATGCTCCCGCCAGCTGTGCCCCGATCATCATAGCTGCTTCGATCAAAGCACCTGTTTTCAGTTCAAAAATAAAACGCAGTGTCTTCTCAGGGATCGGCTTTCCGGTCAGTTCCACATCCACAACCTGTCCGCCGATCATCCCGTTGATACCCGGTTTTGTGCTGAGAATTCTGAATGCCTTCATCACATTCAGAAGCTCCGCATCATCTCTTGCATGATCCATAGCTTTGGCTGCTGTCTCAAAAGCGTAGTTCAGCAGTGCATCCCCAGCCAGAATAGCCATGGCTTCACCATAGACTTTGTGGGAAGTCAGTCTTCCTCTTCTGTAATCATCATTATCAAGGGCCGGCAGATCATCATGAATCAGCGAATACGTATGGATCATTTCAATCGCTGCCATAAAAGGCTCTGCCAAAGCAATATCCGTACCTCCGAAAAAGCGGTACGTTTCTGCAATCAATAAAGGGCGGATTCTCTTGCCGCCGGCCATCAGACTGTATCTCATGGCTGAAAAAATCGTTTTCTGAAGTCCCTCTTCTTCCGGAAGCATCCTTTCAAGTAATGCTTCGACCTCTGCTGTCCTCTCTTTTAATTCCTGTTCAAATTGCATCTTACAGCCTCCGGACTATTCGTCCCCTTCATCCTCATTTCCATGAATCTCTATAATCTTCTTCTCAACCTTGTCAATCGCACCATTGCAGTATTTCAGAAGCTTAACCCCTTCCTGATACAACTTAAAAGCTTCTTCAAGGGGCAGATCTCTGTCTTCCATCTTCGCAACAAGTGCATCCAGCTCTTCAAAAGCTGTTTCCAGTGATTTTGCCTTCGCCATCCTGCTTTCTCCTTATTCAGCGTTTCTGTTTCTGAATCGCTGTTACTTCACTTTCTATCATTCCGTCTTTGACATCCAGAAACAGATGCTGTCCTACTGTCACCTGCTCTGCAGATGCAACACCATGGCCATCCTCATCCGATACATAAGCATACCCCCGCTCCAATTGCCTGAGGGGTGATACACCTTCCAACTGCTGTGTACGGATTGCCAGTTCAGACTTGGCTTGCTCGATCCTGCGTTCCATTCCAAGCCTCAGCCTGTCTTCAATCTCCATCAACCGCTGTCTCCGGTCGTTCAGCCGTGACTGAGGATTCAGATGTCTGAAAACACGGGCATAACTATCCACCCGCTGTCTGCATAAAGCCACAATCTGTTCCATGGCAGCCTCCAGAGCTTCTTCATATCCCTGGAGCTGTCCCAGCACAATGCGCATATCAGGAACAGCCAGTTCCGCCGCCGCCGATGGTGTCGGTGCCCTCAGATCCGCCACATAATCAATAATCGTCGTATCTGTTTCATGACCCACCGCCGAAATCACCGGAATCTTGCAGTCATAAACCGCCCGGGCAACCATCTCTTCATTAAAGGCCCACAGATCTTCTATAGAACCGCCGCCTCGCCCGACGATCATCACATCCACACCGGCTTCTTCCAATGCATGGATTCCTCTGACCACAGACTGCGCCGCGCCTTCTCCCTGAACCGTGGCCGGACAGAACACAATCTGCAGCCATGGGTTTCTTCTCAATGAAACATTGATAATGTCCTGTACAGCAGCTCCGGTTCTGGCTGTCACCACACCCAGCCGCTTCGGATACTTCGGAATGTCCTGCTTATGTTCTTCATCGAACAGTCCTTCTGCCAGCAGCTTCTTTTTCAGTGCTTCATAGGCTTCATAAAGCTTGCCTGCACCTTCCTGCATAATCTCACGGGCATAGAGCTGGTATCTTCCGTCTCTCTCATAAACACTGACGCTGCCGAAAACGATCACCGCCATGCCTTCTGTCATACGGAAGTTCAGTCCTTTCCTATTGCCTGCAAACATCACACAGGCGATGGCACCGCCCCGATCCTTCAGCGTAAAATAAATATGTCCGGAAGAATGATACTTACAGTTAGAAACTTCCCCCCGGACATAAATATGATTCAGGGCAAAGTCATCCATAAACAGACTCTTGATATACTGGTTCACACTTGATACAGAATAGACCTGCTTCCTGTTCATAGGCTTAAATCATCTTTGCAAGGACACCGTTGATGAATGCCGGTGAATTCTCTGTTCCGTAGCGTTTTGCCAACTCTACAGCTTCATTGATGGCAACACTGACCGGGATATCCTCATCAAACTTCATCTCATAAACAGCAAGACGAATAATGGTCAGATCCACCTTGCCCATACGATCTGTCTGCCATCCTACAGCATGTTCATTGACCATACTGTCAAGTTCAGGGATCATAGCCATGATCTTCTCTGTCTTCCGGACAATATAATCCACTTCTTCCTGCTCCGGATCAGCCAGATATTCAATATAAAGAGCTTCCTGATCCTTCATCTCTTCCTCCGGGAAAAAATCCCTTCGGAATAATAATCTGAAAATATGTTCTCTTAATTCTCTTCTTCCCATTCGTTCCTCCACTGTATTCTTTCATACCAAAACTCAGAGGACAAACCTCGCCGGCTGTGTAAAGCCGGCAGATCTGCCCTCTCCTGATTCACTGTTCAAGCCAGACTATTCATTGTCTATCTTCACATCTGCTACCCGGATATTCACATCGGAAACTTTCAGGCCGGTCATTGTCTCGATAGAGTTCTTCACACGATCCTGAACAGCGGCTGTCACTTCAGGAATGCTGCAGCCGTATTCAAGGATAATAGACAGATCAACTCTGATGCCATCATCCTCAAAAGCAATACGCACACCCTTTGATAAAACCTTCATTCCAAGTTTGCTGACCAATTCCTTCTGAATATCTCCGGCCATAGCAGCGACACCGTCTACTTCGGTTGCTGCTATACCTGCAATAATCGCTACAACTTCATTGGCGATCTGAACCTCTCCCAAAGGACCGTTTTCATATATTGTATAATTTGTATTATTCTCACGTTCATTTGCCATTGTGTCTATACCTCCATATTCATCTGGTTATGTCTATTATACCAAAGTATCCGCTTCTTGAAAAGTATATCTTTTCATATAGAAATGAATATTATTCCATGGTTGTGATCACGATATCCGACACATTTCTCTCTGTTTTGCGCGTCACGATATCCTCAATCTGCGCTCTCTGCTCCTCCGTAATGGAAGCCGCCCCGATAATGACATCTACAGAGTCATCATTGATGCTGACAACACTGTCTTTAAATCCTTTGGCATCCAGAAGTATTTCTGCGTCCAATTCTTTTTCAGCCCTGTCCGTCAGCTGATTTATGCTGGCGATGGCATCCGCCTTCATATCCTCTGAAATCTCCGTATTATTGATAATTTCCAGTAATGACGCCTCATTTCTGGAACGCACCTGTTCCCTGTTTAATTTTGCTGAAGCACTGAAAGCTCCTGCCGAAGCTGAGCTCGTAAGTACTGCCTCACCGACTTTCTCACCTTCCGGCGTCTCTGTGTCAGTGACCGTCTCGGCCTGTGCCGAAACAGAGGCTAAATCCTCGTCAGGAAATGATGTAATATCCGCCTCAGCATCTGCTGCAGCTTCCTCCGCCTGTATATTCTCTGCCTGAAGCTTCTCTGCTGTCTGGGACTCCGCTTCTTTTTTCACCGGTTTTGTCTGATCCGCGGTAAAATTCAGATAGCCGGCAATCACGATCATAATTGCCAGTGCTGTAATAATAATCTGATTTTTCCTGAAAAGCCGTTTCAAAATACCCTCCTACCTGCTGCTCATTTTTACTACTTTTATTTTATGTACCGGCACATCAAATAATACCTGCACCGCATAAGTAATTTCATTGACAACGGTCTCATCGCCGGCTCCCTGAGCAGCCACAAGTACACCTTCTATCTCCGGTTCCAGCTGCTTGACCACATATGGACTGCCGCTGTCCGTCCGATCATAAACTGTTGATTCCGACCGGCTGGTATTGGCCGTTGTTGTATTTTGTCCGCCGTCTCCGCTCTGGATCGTTTTGCTTTCTGAATAACTTTTGTCTTTTTCCACCACCTGTTCACCATTGTTTTTCACCGTGATCATTACCTGAACCGCACCTGCACCATCTACATTTTCAAGAATTTCTTTCAGCCGCAATTCCATATTTGCAGTATACTGTTCTGCATAATTATACGTTCTTTTTTCTGTTCCAGCCACAGATTCCGACACCTGATTATCCGCTTCTTTGCTTTTACTTCCCACCGGCCAGACAATCACAAGTATGAGAATACCGAATAATGCCAGAAGCATCCATCGGTCCCTTCCTTTCTTTTCTCCACCTTCTCTATTTGTAAACTGCTGCCACAGCATCTTTAAATCTGTCATTCCCGACGGCCTCCCACCAGAGCTATCTGATAACTACTGTCTAACGAGCAGTGTCTGACTGTCCGACAAGTGAATGCGGCTTTCCTGTATGCCCATTTGCCGACTGATATTTTTTTTCAGACGAGTGATGGCACTGCTCTCTGCCTGCCTGCCATTTTCTTTTGTCACCGTTAACGCCAAATCTGTCAGGCAGCCATAACTGCTGCTTTCCGGATCTTCATCCACTGAAAATGTAATTTTCTCCGCACACAGTCCTTCTGAACGTGCCTGTGTCTCAATCTGCTCCGTTACCGCCGACTTGTACTGGGACATATAATAATCACGACACTCCCGCTCCAGTGTGGAATCTGCCTGATATCCCTTACTGCTTGTTCTCAGATTTTCCAGCAGACAGATGACCTCACTCTCCATATCACCACGCACGATCCGAAGCAGGGGTGTACTGATCATCAGAATAAGGATCAGCCCTGTACACATATGAAAATATCTTTTATAGTGCGACGGGATCAGATGCTCCATGTAGCTGCACAAGATCATAAATACTGCCAGTTTTTTTACCCATGCCAACAGCTGTTCCATTTTTCCTCCTTCAGATATCAATCACCGAGGCAGCATTGCAGACAACAGCCAACGACAGAATAAACATCAGGACACAGCCGATCAGAACCTGAAGGAGCATTCCGACTCCCTGAGTCATAGATTCCATGCCGTCTAACAGCCGTTTATCTGTCACCGGCTGTATAACAGCCTGTACGACTTTATAAGATAAGAAAACCATACAGACCCTGACCACAGGGACCACACAGATCAGAAGAATCACGATCAGACTCCCCATTCCCAGGACATTGCGTATGAGAACACCCGATCCGATCACGGCACCCAGGGCTGTATTCATTGCTGCGCCTACGCCGGGAACTGCGGATATCAATTTATAAGCCGCCGTTCCCTTCGCCCGGTCTATGGCCGGCAAAAGCATCGTCTGTAAAATATTAATACCCAGAATAACACCGACAACGGTCCGGATACTCCACCGGATCAGCTTCATGATCAATGTACTCATCAGCCAGTCTGCAATGGCAATGGCTGCCATCATCAGCTCATAATAGGCTCCTGAAAGCAGGCTTCCCGTTGTAAAAGTCAACGCCGCACAAAATGTCGGCAGCAGGACCTTCATAAATCCAGTCAATGACTTCAGCACATTCGTGATAATGGCAGCAGTCATGATAAATGACGTCATCATCAGTGTCATCAACAATGTATACGTCAGATAAAACCCTGTCTCTGCCACCTGTTCTTTTGAAAATGCCATGGCAAAATTCGTAAAAATCGCACCTATGACAGCAAAACAGGCAATTTTAAACAACAGCTGCTGATTCTCATAAATCCCGCCTGCAATCTGCTCTTTGATCATTTGTCCGAGCATCTGTCCGGTACTGTCAAGGCTCCCTTTCATCAATGCCTGCAAAATTTCTTTAAAGGATATGGAAGATTTGACAGTCATTGCTTCCGAAACAGCTTTTTCTATATCTGAAAAATCTCCCAGCATGTCCAGTGAAAGCGCTGCCTGACCCTCTGCTGTTGTCTGATCTTCTTCATTCCGGCTGCCTGTTTCTGTCTGATCTGTCATCCCGTCCGCCATCATTTCCTCTGCTGTGGCTGCCTGCACTTTTTCTGTCGGTCCGGCGATGATAATCCATGAAGCGATTCCCAGGATCAGAGTAAAGTATCCCACCCGATACAAAATTTGTTGTCTGAAATTCTGTCTCATTCCTCTTATAAGATGCCCCGGCTGCATTCAGGCTCCCATAAATTCCGTGATGGCACTCATCAATGTCTGGAGTACCGGAAGACTCATTACAACAATCGTCAATTTGCCCAGAAGTTCAATCTGTGACGCAATGGCCTGATAGCCGGCATCTTTACAAATACAGGAGGCAAAATCACAGATATAGGCAATACCTGTAATACGCAGCAAAATTCTTATATAAACAGGGCTGACTGACAGATAATCCCCAAGTATTTCAATACTCCCTGTAATTTTCTGAAGACAGATCAGTGCAAATCCAAAAATAAAAATACCGGCTCCGATGCTGATCATGGAGCTGTATTCCGGCCGGACAGATTTCATATACAATGCCAGCATGGCGGCCGCAATTCCCATGACAGCTGCTTTGATCACTTCCATTCATCTGCCTCTTTCACAATGCAAAAAGTTGTTGAATTGTCTGAAACAATTCATAAATATACGGAACAATCCACATCAATACAAGAATCAGTCCGGCAAGACTCGTCAGGAAAGCCTGGTCATCCCTGCCGGAATGTTTTAACACCTGATTTAATACAGAAATAAGGATGCCCACGGCTGCTATTTTAAATATCACATTGACTGTCATACCGGACCTCCCGGAAAAATGATATTAACCAATAAAAAAAATCATATCAGCAAGACCATCACAAAAAATCCTGATAAAATTCCAAGCGTCATACTTAGTTTCTGCTTCTGAGCCAAAGATTTTTCAAGGCATGTCATCCTGTCCTCCAGCAATGCCATACATCCCTCCAGTGCAGATAACTGCATCTGACTGTCCAGATACCCCATCTGACTGCCCAGATCCAGAAATATCTTTTGATCCTCCTTCGTCAAACATGTCTGTTTTAAATATTGAACTGCACATTCCTGCCACAATATTTTTAAGGTCTGGCCCGTCATCTGCCGCATTTGTTCCGAAAGCATTTCATAAAAATCTGAAAAAGGTTTACCGCATCGACCTGCCGTCTCACTAATGGCCTCCGGAAGTTCAGCTCCTGTATAACGGATTTCCCCATGGAGCATCAAAAGTGACTGTCTCATCTGCCGCATCTGCTCAATGCGCTTCCGACACGATCTCCCGACAGCCAGTCCCGTTCCCCCGCATCCCATCATCACACAGATGGCACCGATCATTTTGATAAAGATAATCCCTGTCTGCATTCAAAATGGCCTCCACATGACCGATCTTTTTTCTCCGGTCAAGAATCACATACCGCTCAAATACCTTTCTCTCCACCATTTTTTGAAGTGCCGGACGCAGCTCAAGTTTTTCAACAGAATCCCCATGGGCTGTAGCCAGCAACCGGCAGCCACAGTTAATGACAGACTCAATGGCCTGCAGATCTTCCCTGCTGCCTATCTCATCCACAGCCAGCACCTCCGGATTCATGGAACGAAGCATCATTTCCATTCCTCTCACCTTCGAGCAGGCATCCAGCACATCTGTACGCATCCCCACATCATTCTGGGGAACCCCGCGATAACAGGCTGCAATCTCTGAACGTTCATCCACGACACCTACCCTCCTGCCTTTTCCGAACTCACATCCATTTGAGAACTGGCGGATCACATCCCGAAGCATGGTTGTTTTTCCGCAGCCCGGAGACGACAGAATCAATGTATGACACGGCCGCCCGTTTTCATACAACCAGGGCATCAATGAATCAGCACAGCCCTGCACCTGATGTGCCAGACGCACATTCAAAAATGTAATAGGCCGGATGCTTCTGATTCCCTTCTGCTCCGATAAGACTTTGCCTGCAAGACCAATTCTGTGACCACCCTGAATGGTCAGAAATCCCTGCCGTATTTCTTCCTCATAAGCATAGATCGAATAATGGCTGATAAAGGTCATTGTCTCCTGAATTTCCTGGGCAGATACCCGATAAGCCTGTGACATCTCCGTCACAAACCCGCTCTCATTGCCAATTAAACGCTCCTCATTATCATACAAGAGCATCAGAGGTCTTCCTGCCCTCAGTCGGATTTCCTGCAATTGATCAAATTTCATGGGTAAAGCCATTAATAATTCCCGTATATGAACAGAAAAAATCTTCATCAGCTGTGTTTTTCTATCCATTGGCATCACCTCTGGTAAAAAATATATTCAGCTGATGAAGATTTTATGATTGGTTGTCTCTGTCACTTATGATCGGATATTGCTAACGATCCCATTTGTCGCAGAGATTGTTGATCTCGTTGGTAAACCGGGTCAGATCCTTGTTGGTTCCGCCTTCATTGTGGCGGATTACAAGCATCAGGCGGCGTCCTGCATTGAGCAGCCGTTCAAAGACTGTCGCAGCTTTACGCTGCATTGCTTTCTTCGGTGTAACCCGTACCGGTTCCGGAGCCTGAATGCATTCATTGGTCAGCAGATCATATTCCGCACCTGTATACGGTGCCACCGCATCAATACCCAGTTCGTCTTTGATCCTTGCTGCAAATACATCCGTCACTGTATCCTCACCATGAACAACGAAAACTCTATCCGGCTTCTTCTCAAAGGCTCCGATCCATTTCATCAAGCCTTCACAGTCTGCATGACCGCTGATGCCTGCCAGAGAAGTGATCTCTGCCTGTACCTCAATTGTCTCGCCAAAAAGCTTTACTTCCGTCGCACCCTCCACAAGATTACGGCCCAGTGTGCCTACGGACTGATAGCCAACAAAGAGGATCGTACATTCCGGACGCCACAGGTTGTGCTTCAGATGATGACGGATACGGCCTGCATCACACATACCGGATGCAGATATGATCACCTTCGGCGTTGTAGATACATTGATTGCAATAGAATCATCACTTGTAACTGCTGTCTTCAGTCCCGGAAAGCTGATAGGGTTAATGCCCTGTCTGATCAGTGCCATCGCATCATCATCATAATATCCCGGCACATTTCTGTTGAAAACATTCGTTGCTTCCACCGCCAGCGGACTATCTACATATACCTCAAAATTATCATGATTCTTCACAAGACCTTCTGCCTTGATCTGTCTGATAAAATAAAGCATCTCCTGTGTTCGGCCAACAGCAAAGGAAGGAATGACCACATTGCCGCCCCGGTCGAAGGTACGCTGGATAATTGCTGTCAATTCTCTGATATAATCCGGACGCGGACCATGGCTTCTGTCACCGTAAGTAGATTCCATAATGACATAATCAGCTTCCCTGATATAATGCGGATCTTTGATGATCGGCTGATTCGTGTTGCCGATATCACCGGAAAATACCAGTTTCTTCGTCACACCCTGTTCTGTTACCCATACTTCGATGCTGGCTGATCCAAGCAAATGTCCCGCATCTGCAAAACGTATCTCTATACCGTCACATACCTGTATCTTCTCCTCATACCGGCATGGTACAAAATACTGCAGAATCCCCACTGCATCTTCTGTGGTATAAATCGGCACAATCGGCGGTATGCCCGCACGCTTGCCCTTACGGTTCTTCCACTCTGCTTCAAATTCCTGGATATGGGCACTGTCAAGCAGCATGATCTGGCAGAGCTGCTGTGTTGCCTCTGTTGTATAGACACTGCCTTTAAACCCCTGATTATACAATAATGGCAGCATTCCCGAATGATCGATATGGGCATGCGTCAGAAAAACGTAATCCACATCAGAAGCCGGAACCGGAATTTCCTGATTCTCATAAAGATTCTTGCCCTGCTCCATACCACAGTCAATGAGAATCTTCTTGCCTGCTGCTTCGAGATAATGCTTGCTGCCTGTTACCTCATGTGCTGCTCCCGAAAAAAACAGTCTCATAAAAAAGCCCCCCTTCTTTGGTAATATTATACCAAAGCAAGAGAGGCTATGCCACATTATTCGTAATATTTAATACATTTATCCCAAGTTGTCTATGAAATATCCGATTATCACTTCATTACTATTACTAATGCTCTTCTGATAATTCTTCCTCCGGTGCCATGGCATAGGTCTCAATGAGTTCCCATATCTCATCTCGTCCCTGCTTTGTCACCGCAGAATACGGAACAATCGGCGTTCCTTCTGCTACATTCAGCCCTTCCCGGATCAGCTTCAGCTGTTTCTGAATCTGGCTTCGCTTGATCTTGTCCAGCTTTGTGGCGATAATGGCCGGATAAAAGCCGTTTTCAATGATCCAGCTGTACATATGCTTGTCATTGGCCGATGGTTCATGACGGATATCCACCAGCAGAAAGACCATACGGAGCTGTCTGGACTTCTGAAGATAATTCTCGATCATCTTGCCCCATTTGGCCTTGACCGCCTGGGAGACATTGGCAAAACCATATCCCGGAAGATCGACAATATAAATTTCATCATTCACATTGTAATAGTTGATGGTCTGTGTCTTGCCCGGCTGCTGGGAAACTCTTGCATAGGCTTTTCTGTTCATCAGACCGTTGATCAGTGAGGATTTGCCTACATTGGACTTACCGGAAAAAGCGACCTCCGGATGCTGGTTCTCCGGCAGCATACTTGTAATACCGCATACTGTTTCCAGATTTACATTCTTTATAACCATTCTTCTTCTCCTGCCAAAGCCTTAACTGTTTGCTGCCTGTGCCTTTGGCATACTCTCCAGTGCTACCGGAAGAATATCTGCCATTGTAGCTGCATAGACAAACTTCATATCTTTGGTGATCTCTTTGTCAAGTTCCCTGATATCTCTGCGGTTTTTCTCCGGTACGATCACTGTGTGAATGCCTGCTACCTTAGCCGCAATGGACTTCTCACGAAGACCGCCGATTGGAAGCACACGGCCTCTCAAGGTAATCTCACCGGTCATGGCCACATCTGCACGAACCGGAATACCTGTGATGGCAGAAAGCATCGCTGTTGCCATGGTCACGCCTGCTGAAGGGCCATCCTTCGGTACCGCACCTTCAGGAATATGGATATGGATATCATTTTTCTCAAAAAATTCTTTATCAATATTGAATTTGTCACTGACAGAACGGATATAGCTGATAGCCGCCATGGCTGATTCCTTCATGACATCTCCCAGATGTCCGGTCAGTTCAAACTTACCTTTGCCCGGCATCACATTGACTTCAATAGAAAGGGTATCACCGCCTACACTGGTCCATGCCAGTCCCCGGACGATACCGATCTCATTCTTTGCATTGGCCATCTCATAGTCATATTTCTTTGTGCCAAGGAAATGTTCCAGATTCTTCTCTGTCACTTTGACATTCTTCTTGCCGTCCTGCAGGATCATGCGTGCTGTCTTTCTGCAGATATCGCCCAGGCAGCGCTCCAAACCACGGACACCTGCTTCACGGGTATAGTAAAGAATGATATTCTCAATGGCTCCGTCCGTAATCGTCAGCTGTTTTGCTTTAATGCCGTTGGCTTTCATCTGCTTCTCAATCAGATGCTCTTTGGCAATATGAAGCTTCTCATTCTGTGTATACGTATTAATCTCGATAATCTCCATACGGTCTAACAGCGGACGCGGAATAGTGGACAAACTGTTGGCTGTTGCAATAAACAAAACATCCGAAAGGTCCAGGGGCAGTTCCAGATAATTGTCTCTGAACTTGCTGTTCTGCTCTGAATCCAATACTTCAAGCAGTGCTGAGAATGTATCACCCTTATAGTCTGTGCTGACTTTGTCGATCTCATCCAGCAGCATCACCGGATTCTTCACACCTGCGTGGGCCAGACCTGAAGCAATACGCCCCGGCATAGCACCGATATAAGTTCTTCGGTGACCGCGGATCTCCGCCTCATCATGGACACCGCCAAGGCTGATACGGACATATTTCTTGTTCAGTGCTCTTGCGATAGAACGGGCAATAGATGTCTTACCTGTTCCCGGCGGTCCCACCAGACAAAGGATCGGGCTGTCTCCTTTCTTCGTCAGCAGTCTGACGGAAAGAAATTCAAGAATTCTCTCTTTGACCTTCTCCAATCCATAATGGTCCTCTCTCAGAATCTTCGCTGCTTTGTCAATGTTTTTGTTGTCACGGCTTGTCTTGCTCCACGGCATCTCAAATAATGTATCAATATAAGTTCTGAGGACGCCTGTCTCAGCTGAATTGCCTGCGGATGCTTTAAAACGGGCAATTTCTTTCTCAAGCTTTTCTTTGACGAATTCAGGTGCTTTCAGTTCTTCCAGCTTCTTCTCATACTCATCGATTTCAGACTGCATGTCATCACCCAATTCTTCACGAATCAGCTTCATCTGTTCACGCAGCACATAATCTCTCTGATTCTTCTCAAGGCGGCTTTTGACCTTATTCTGGATATCCTGATTGATCAGAAGGACATCATATTCCTTCTCCATGATGCGGCACAGTTCCTCATAACGTTCACGAAAATCCACCTTCTCTGCCAGTGTCTGTCTATCCTGCCAGCGCATCGGCATGTTGGCACAAAGCTGGTTCGTCAGTTTGACAATATCCTCAGCCTGTTCCATCTGTCTTGTGATCTCCGGACCAAACTTTGCACCGGCATCAATAAATTTCTGAAGGATTTCCTCAAGGACACGGCGCATAGCCTCCGCCTCATTCTCGTTCTCCATCTTTTCTTCTCTGTCGTGAATAATGACATCTGTCAACAAATACGGAGACACAGAAATCACCTCATCCAGCTCTGCCCTGAATTTGCCTTCCGCCACAACACGAACCATATTCTCAGGCATCTTGACAATCTGTTTCACCTTCGCCATGGCACCTGCTATATAAAGGCCTTCCTGCTTCGGATCCTCCTCATCAGGATCTTTCTGTGCCACCAGGAAAACCATCTGGTCTTTGACCATGGCTGCTTCCAGTGCTGCGATGGATTTCTTGCGGCTTACATCAAAATGCAGGATCATATCCGGCAGGCATACAAGCCCTCTAAGCGCCACTGCCGGCATTCTGCAGTTAATATCACTCATCTCTTTTGTTCACCTTCTTATCATTGGTTGTTTGATTTATATCTTTCAATTGTCATTTTTCTCTGCTTGAACAAAATTTCTGCCAGGTTCTATCATCGAAAAAAGGCTGCCGTATCATTTCAACCGGCAGCCTTGTGAATTCTATGCGATTTCTCCGCTGTTCTTGCGGGATGACTTCTTTGTCTGTCCCTTCTTAGATGGGAGCTGCGGCTCACCGTGAACCAGCTCAGGAGTCGCCTGACCATCAACAACAGCTTTGGTAATAATACACTTTTCAACTGTCTCTTCTGATGGCAGTGTAAACATTGTATCCATCAACACATTCTCAACAATGGAACGCAATCCTCTGGCACCGGTATTTCGCATAAATGAGCGATGGGCAATTTCATGAACAGCCTCATCTTCAAACTCAAGATCCACACCATCCAGCTGGAATAATTTCTTGTACTGTTTGATGATCGCACTCTTTGGTTCTGTCAGAACACGAACAAGAGCATCTTCATCCAGCAGATCAAGGGTTACGCTGACCGGCACACGACCTACAAATTCAGGAATCAGGCCATATTTAACAAAATCCTGAGGCAGCGCCTGCTTCATCAGCTCACTGACATTCTGTCCTTCTTCCTTCACATGGATCTCTGCATTAAATCCGATGGACTGACCGTCTGTTCTTGATTCAACAATCTTGTCCAGACCGTCAAAGGCACCGCCGCAGATAAACAGAATATTCGTTGTATCGATCTGAAGAAATTCCTGATGCGGATGCTTTCTGCCGCCCTGAGGAGGAACAGATGCCACCGTACCTTCCAGAATCTTCAGAAGTGCCTGCTGAACACCTTCACCGGAAACATCTCTTGTAATAGAGACATTCTCGGACTTCTTTGTGATCTTGTCGATCTCATCGATATAAATAATACCTCTTTCGGCTTTCTCAATGTCATAATCTGCTGCCTGAATCAGCTTCAGCAGAATATTCTCCACATCTTCACCGACATAACCTGCCTCTGTCAAAGCAGTTGCATCTGCAATGGCAAATGGTACATTCAAAATCTTAGCCAGTGTCTGTGCCAAAAGTGTTTTGCCGGAACCGGTAGGTCCTACCATAATAATATTGCTCTTCTGCAATTCCACATCATTGCCGGCATTGGATGTGATTCTCTTGTAATGATTATAAACAGCAACGGATAAAACCTTCTTAGCCTGTTCCTGTCCAATGACATACTGATCAAGGAAATTCTTGATCTCAACAGGCTTCAGCAGATTAATATCAGCATCATTCTGATCCTCTTCCATCTCATCTTCGATGATCTCCATGCAGATATCCACACATTCATCACAGATAAATGCATTCGGACCTGCAATGAGCTTGCGGACCTGATCCTGTGTCTTATTGCAAAAAGAACATCTTGGCTGCTTCTTGTCATCAATACGACTTGCCATATACTACCTCTTTTACTTCAAGACTTGCCTATGCACGCTTGGTTACTACAGCATCAATCAGACCATAATTCTTGGCCTCTTCTGCACTCATGTAATAGTCTCTTTCTGTATCTGCTGCAATCTTCTCTAATGGCTGATGTGTATTGGCAGCCAGTAATTCATTCAGCATACGCTTTGTGTACTGGATACGGTCAGCAACGATCTGAATCTCTGTTGCCTGTCCCTGTGCACCGCCTGATGGCTGATGAATCATGATGGTTGAATGCGGCAGAGCCAGACGTTTGCCCGGTGTACCGCCTGCCAGCAGGAATGCACCCATACTTGCAGCCATACCCATACAAATTGTAGATACATCACACTTAATAAACTGCATGGTATCATAAATAGCCATACCTGCGGATACAGAACCGCCAGGGCTGTTAATATACATCTGAATATCCTTTCCCGGATCTTCAGATTCAAGGAAAAGGAGCTGTGATACAATCAGATTGGCGGATACATCCGTTACTTCTTCTCCAAGGAAAATAATTCTGTCTTTTAAAAGTCTGGAATAAATATCAAAGGCACGTTCGCCTCTGCTTGACTGTTCAATGACTGTAGGTACTAAACTCATCCTTATCCTCCTGTCAAACCGGATATGTCATGCATATCCGTAATGTCAGCATTTATTAATACCACAGGGCTGCGGCAAACTTCTCTGCGGCAGCCCTGCTATCTTACGTTATGATTATTCTGCGTCTTCTACAGTTGCTTCTACTTCAGTTACAGGAACTTCAACAGCAGCATCTGTGATTAATTCAAGAGCTTTCTGTGCAGCGATATCGCTCTTAATGTTCTCTGTTTCTTCGTCAGCAAAGATTTCTTTAACCTTTTCTACTTCAAGGCCATATCTTTCAGCAATGTTAGCGAATTCCTTCTCAACTTCTTCTTCGCTTGCTGCGATTCCTTCAGCTGCAGCAATTGCTTCAAGAACAAGTCTGTTCTCGATGTTCTTCTGAGCCTGTGGTTTCATCTGTTCAAGAAGGCCGTCTGGTGTCAGACCTGTGAACTGATAGTACTGAGCCATAGAAAGGCCGTTGGACTGCATCTGCTGTGCAAACTGATCCATCATCTGTCTTGCCTGAGTAACGACCATAGGATCCGGAATATCCATCTCAGCGTTCTCTACGATCTGTCTGATGATCTTTTCCTGTTTTTCCTGACGTGCAGCTTTTTCTTTCTGTTCTGCAATGCCTTTCTTTACATCTTCTTTGTATTCATCAAGTGTATCGAATTCAGATACATCCTGAGCGAATTCATCATTGATCTCCGGAAGCTCTTTCTTCTTGATCTCGTGAACTTTTACTTTGAAGACTGCAGCTTTGCCTGCAAGTTCTTTAGCCTGGTAATCTTCCGGGAAAGTAACGTTTACTTCTACGTCAGAATCTGCTGCGGCACCAACAAGCTGATCTTCGAATCCAGGAATGAAAGAACCTGAACCAAGTACCAGAGGATGGTTCTCAGCTGTACCGCCTTCGAATACTTCACCGTCTACAGAACCTTCGAAGTCGATAACAACTGTATCGCCATTCTCAGCTGGTCTGTCAACTGTGATCTCTCTTGCGTTCTGTTCCTGAACTTTCTTCAGTTCAGCTTCGATTTCTTCGTCTGCTACTTCTACTTTAGTCTCCGGTACTTCGATACCCTTGTACTGACCAAGTGTAACTTCCGGTTTAGTAGCAACTTCTGCTGTAAAGATAAACTCCTTGCCTTTTTCCATCTGTGTAACATCGATAGCTGGCTGAGATGTGATCTTGATATCCTTTACTTCTGCAAGAGCCTTGTCATATTCTTCCGGAATAACAATGTTGGCTGCATCTTCATAGAACATGCCTGCACCGTACATCTTCTCTACCATTGCCTGAGGCACTTTACCTTTTCTGAAACCAGGAATGGAGATCTGATTCTTCATCTTCTTGTAAGCCTGTGTAATAGCCTTATTGAAAGTTTCAGCCGGAACTGTAATTGTCAGTTTCGCCATATTATGTTCTAATTTCTCTACCTGTACACTCATGATTTAAAATCCTCCTTCATCTATCCCGAAACCGGTCCCTCCGACCTGCGGAGTCGGCCTGTTTTCAAGCGCTTATGGATTTAAGTATATTATACATCCGGGCATATGTAAATAGGGGAAGGGCACTTTTTTCTAAAAAAAACATAAAAAAACGGCTGTTATGGTAAACCAATCAATCAAAAGGCCAGTTATCCCGGCCTTTTTAATTAATTGGTTTGCCATAACTTACAACGATTAATGACTCCGTGCTTTTATTGGTCTCGCCGGCTCCGCATGACGGTTATTATACAAAAACATCAATGCTGACATACCGAAGATCAACACATATCCAAGGATACTGACCCAATCCGGCAGTTCACCGAAGAAGATGAAGCTCCAGATGGCTGCGAAAATGACCAATGTATAATCATAGATGGAAATTTCTCTGGCCGGGGCATACTTGTAGGCGGCTGTGATGCCAAACTGACCTACGGCTGCGCCTGCGCCTGCACCAATCAGAATCAGAAACTGCTGCAGTGTCATCGGTTCAAAGAAAAAAATCATGTACGGCAATGCCGCCAGGCATGAAAACGCCGAGAAAAAGAACACAATAAAGGGTCCTTTTTCACCTTTAATCCCCAGATACCGCACACAGGTGTAAGCACCGCCGGCACACACACCGCCGATGAAGCCGCAGAGCGCCGGAAAAGTGGCTGTCAGATCAAAGGACGGCTTGATGATAAACAAACTGCCGATAAAAGCGATCACAATGGCAATACACTGGAAGGGTGATAACTTTTCCTTCAGGAAGATATAGGAAAAGATCAGTGTAAAAAAAGGTGATAACTTGTTCAACATGGAAGCATCCGACAGCACCATATGGCTCAATGCATAAAAGTTACAGAAAATACCAATGGTTCCAAGTACAGCACGCAAAATCAATGCCGGCAGATTCTCTTTCTTGCAGGAAAAACCCGCTTTGCTTCTATATAATAAGATAAACGCAATGATCGCTGCCACAAGATTTCTGAAAAAGCTCTTTTCAATAGACGGCAGATCACCGGACAACTTCACGCATAAGTTCATAATTGAAAAGCCAAATGCTGAAATCAAAATACACACAATGGCTTTATTTTTTGTATTCATATAACAAATCCTCTCATCTCTTAATATTTGCTTTGTCTGACTATTTTCGCCTAATCATTTTCCTTCTGATCAGAAAGACTTTGTATCTCAACAATCTCTTCCACTTTCATTCTGCTCATGACGCTGTTATGATACCGGCCGTCATAAGTCACATCCTCACCAAACCAATCCGGCACCGAAAAGCTTTCTGCTTCTTCAATACTTGGAAATTCCACTTCCGTCACAACAATGCCTTCAAACAGGCCTTCAAAAACATCCAGCTCTATTGTATAGGCATGAAAAGGTATCAGATAACGTCTTTTGGTAATAATATTGCCATCTGCTTTCTGGAGCAGATGCGCATAAGAGTCTGCATCCAAAGGCAGATTATATTCCTCCCGGGCCATCATGCCGCCGCCTTTGTAGGTCATATAATAATTCTCATCTTCACGGCGTACTCTGACAACAGGACGTACATTCAGATAGGCCTGTTCGATCAGATGGCTCTTGTATTGTTCCGGATGCTCCGGCATTTTTTGAATTAAAAATTTACGCTCTATTTCCATAAAACGACTCAAAACCTCCTAATTATTCCACTCATAGTTTCTGTACGTCATTCACATACTAGTAACAGGATAAACAAAAACACTTCAAAAAGCAAGTCTTGTTTGTCCTTTCAGATACAGG
>Ga0129310_1001543_pt1 | contig 19682 bp, 7 predicted proteins | sample Go1ome_2_FD_94433 | JGI IMG/M metagenome (GOLD analysis project Ga0129310, IMG submission 94433) | Western lowland gorrila individual fecal microbial communities from Wisconsin, USA - Go1022A metagenome | ecosystem: Host-associated > Mammals > Digestive system > Large intestine > Fecal | place...
CGGGCGTGCGCGTGTAGCCAATCATGAGGAACGAGCACACGGTGGTGATTTCCCAGCCGCAGAACAGCCACTCCAGGTTGTCGCTCGTCACGATGACGAACATGGCCGAGAGGAACAGGAACATGAGCGCCAGGAACTGCGGGCGACGGTCGGGCGCGGTCTGCCCGCGCAGCGCGGCCTCGTGCTCGTCGTGAGCCTGGAAGTCCTTCATGTAACCCAGGGCATACACGCAGATCAGGCTGCCGACGATGCCGACGGCAAGCAGCATGATCACGCTCATGTAATCCAGGTAGAGCGGCATGGCGGTGACGACCTCGGCCGCGGGCAGCGTCATGGCCGCGAAGGCAACGGAGCCCACCAGCTGGACTATGCCGAGCACCGTGGTGAGCGCGTTCCTATATTTGTACGCGTTGTACAGGATGACGGCGCACAGGATGGCATCGATGACGGAGCTGATGATGGAGAGCGCATGCGAGGTGCCGGGGGCAACCTCAAAGCTCTGCGGACCCGCGCCAAAAAACATGACGGCGACTACAACTGTCACCGCCATAATAATGCCGGAGCCTACAAGCCCTACCGCATCGCGGGCTCGGTCACCGTGCGCGAGCAGCATGCCCAGCGCCGGTACCAGCGGAAACAGGGTAAGGAAATACAGTAGCGTCATACCATCACTCCCCCATGCAAAAACGCTGCAATTGTTTAACGTTATAGCTCAGTTGAGGAGTAGCGGCGGCGGGTTTTCGGTCAACTGGGGAGTTTTAGGCGTACGGGGTAAGGGGTCTGTCCGCTTTGGAGCAGAGAGGCGACGCTCCCCCTATCGCGGCGGCGGGCGCACGGGCCACTGCGCGCGGTTTATTAACCACTTTGGAGGATGTTCCAGTAGGCTCACGACGGTCCAAAAGTTGGCGCGGCAAGAAAAATGCGCCCCTGTGGGCGCACCATCTCGCTCGCTATTCCGCCTGCTTAATGCGCGGTTTGCGACCGCGCGGCTTATCGACCAGCGCGCCCGCGCCGCCGTCGCGATACTGGCGGCACCAGGCCTTGACCGAAGACTCGCTGGGAATCTTGTGCTTGACCATGGCTTCGCGGACTGTTAGGCCATTTTCCAGGCGGTCCTTAACCACGGCGAGTTTTACTTCATATGAATACGTACGGTGATGAGAGCCCGCGTTGAGCACGGCGTCGGCACCGCCCACGGCATATGCGCGGGCCCACTGACGAGCCGTGGCCTGGGGAATGCCAAGCTCCGCGGCGAGGGCGCGATGGCCGACCCCCTCTTGGAGGATCTCGACGGCGTGCTGCCTAACCTCTGGCGCATGCGTACGAGTCCTTGTTGCTTCTGACATACCTGCCACTTCTCAGCCCTAGACGTTAAACTGTTTTCTTTCGTGCATGTTAGATAGTAGCATTTTGCTGTTTGCGCGTAACAGTTAATTGAAAATCGCAATTTCGTTATCTGGGCATTCATCGCGTTCGCATGAGTTTTCTTTAGCTTTTATTTACGCTGGTAATTAGCGCATAGCTAGGCAGCAGCGAATTACCAACCAAATTGCTGCCTATTTGTCAGTTTTGCGCGAAGGGTAAAATTATTAACCCCTCATGGCTTCCAGCTAACACGTCAGCTTTCCACTTACTTCCCAACTTTCCACCTAACATTCCAGCTTTCCACCTTAGGTGTTAAGTTAAGTGGAAAGTTGGGAAGTTGGTGGGAAGCTGAAGCGCCCCCTTCCGGCAGCGGGTGGACAGTTAGTTCAGATACGTATTTATTGACGGCATTGAAACCGTCTTACAACCCCTTGATTGGCCCAGCCGGCGACTCATCGCACGCAAATCGAGGCCAAATCAGTTACCAACCCTTAGTTTGGGCTACTTTTTGCTCCAAAACATACACCATGAGCGTCTAGCGCGGCTTGGATTTATACGTATCTGAACTAACTGTCCAGCAGGATCTTCAGGCGGACGCGCGCAAGCAAGAAAAGGGGCGGCAACCGCATGGTTGCCGCCCCTTACATGACTAGTTAGTCCTGGAATTAGTGATCGATGCCGTCTTTCTTTATCTTCGTAAGCGTATAAGTCACATAGTCTGAGTTGGGATAATCGGGGATTGACTCAGCGTTTTTCGGCTTGTCGTCAATGCCGTCACCCTTCAGGTTCGCTGTAAGTACTAGGCGATAGTTCGCGTAGAACTGCTGGGAATCAGGTTTCTCAACAGAGGTGTTAACTTTGACCTCGAAACGATGCTTGAAAGTGCTCATGCCCTCGCGCGTGGCGAAACTCCCCGTTCCCCCACCGTCGGTGAAGACAATCGACCTGTGATCCTCGCTCACGCTTCCCTTGCCCAAATGGTCGGATTTGACCGATATGTACCTATCAATGTCGCTGACATCGGCATACGTGCCATCACCCTGGCGCTGCTGAAGTGTCAGGGTGTATGTAAGTGTCTTTGCCGCGGCAATCATGGCATCAGCGCCGCCAAACTCGGACATATCATACGTGCCCACCAGCGCGATGGTACCATCAGCGGAAGTAAGGTCGTTGACGTTGATGCCAAGCTGCTTCTTCTGCGTAGCGATCAGCGCAATGGTCGACGAACCGCTTTGGCGATAGTAGCGCACGCCTCCATCGTTGTCGTCCGTGGTACTACTCGTGCTGAGGGACTCCGCGTGCGTGGAGAGGAACGAGCGGTACGTCGGCTTCGTGTATGAAGTCTGTCCCCTATCCGCTTCAGACGACACCACGATGGCCGCTTGGCATTGAGACTCGTTCATCTCCACATCGGCCGTTACCCTGATGGAGAATGTCTTGCCACTCTCTTGGGCAATTTTACGAATGCCTTGGAGATCAATGGCATTGCCCCCGTCAACGGCATCGCCACTGGAGAGCACGAGAGAAAGGTCCCCTCCCCCGGCCTTGAATTCCGTTTTGCTAACAACAGGCTCCGCGGATTCAGCCGACGACCAGCCCGAATCGCTTAGGGTGTAGTAGACATCTCCCACCATCGCATAGAACTTTAGATTCTTAATCCTGGCGCCCTCGGGATAGCCGACAGCACCAGCGCTCGCACCATTCTCAAACTTTGCAAGCGACGAATTGAGCTGGAAGTACAGGGCATCGTTACCACCGTACTTGTTCTCACCCAACGAAATCGTATCCGTCACATCGATTGACAGGTTCTTGTATTCCGTATCGGTACCGTTGCGCTGCATCAGAACGATATCGTCAGAGTCAGCAACCTGCTTTTTGTTGTCGGTAAGACTCTGTGTATAGCTCGATGCGACGCTATACGTACTCTCATTGTTCGAGTGTTTGTCTTCCAGCGTCTTATCAAATCGGCGCACGTGGTTAACGTGGGCATTGATATCCGTCGGCACTACGATAGAGGTCTTCGTGCATCCGTTTACATTTTTCGAAGACCCCTTGGGAACACGCACCACTAAGAAGAAATCTTCCGAAACGGTAGCCTCCTTTGATGCGCCGCTCTTGTCACGCAGAGACAAGTTAAAGCGGTCACCGCCTGCCGGTTCTCCCTCGGCGGCAAGGCGGTAGTAATCGCCGCCGATCTTGGCCACGGCCTTATTCGCAACGTCTTCATCTGACGGATTATTCATTTTGACCCATCCGCCATTGTTGTTTTGCGTGGCGGTGACGCCCATAAGCTCGCTCAGCCATTGGTCTTGATAGGAGCTGCTGCCATCGGCGAATTTTGCCAGAGGGATTGTAGTCCTTGTTCCAGTTGTATCCTCATCCTTAACCGTGTACGTATATTGCTTGTTGTTGTGCCGTGTATCCACAAGCGTCAGCTGAGCACCCGAAGGCAGAGTGCCATCTGCCGCCGTTTCATCGCTCGTGGTAAACACAATCGACTTGGCGACCGGTTTGAGCGCGCCGCCGGACTCGAGCAGCGTATCCAAGCCGTAGCGTTCGCTCGTATCCCCCATCGCCTCGTTGTAAGTCCACGTCAAATAGCCCGTCATTGCGTCCCCCATGCCGGTCAGCACATGGTCCTGCAACTTGCTATATGCAGCGCTCTCGTAGTTGGTGCCATAGGTATAAGTAGCCGAAAAATCAATCTCGAGCATACGCTTGACCACAATGGGCACCTGGACCTTATACGTATGGCCAGCACCGTCATTAAACGTCACCGTAAGCAGCGTAAAGCGGCTCTGATTATTGTCCCACTCGGTCGATGCACGGAAGGACATGCCGTCCGTGCCGTCCTTAAGCACTTGAAGGGAAGCCGGGTCATCGCTTCGCACAAAGGAGCCATCCACAAGTGTGAATCTCTCTGTCTTGGCAGTCACGAACGACGAATCGCCCTTTTCCGACGGATTGAGCCTTACAGCATCGGAGAAGCCGCCGTTGGTGACCAAGTTGAGATATTTTTTCACCGTCTCGGTGTCGTTGCCGGGAATGACAAGAACATTAAATTTCTTGCCATTTGCATCCTGGTTCAAATCACTAAACGTGCTCTTCGATTGTGCGACAAAAGCCTTGCCAATCTGGTAGTTACCGTTTTGGTCGATTCCACCAGTATTGGTATAGATATACCGCCCGTTAACCGATTTACCTGCCTGGCTCTCAATGGTTTGGCTCTCAATGGTTTCAGCCGTCGATATTGACACGCCATCGCCAAAGAGCGACTTCTCGTCAGAATCGCTCGTGGCCTTCACCTTGAGCTCACCGCTCACCGGATTCGTCGTGACGTACGGACTCGCCGAGCCCACAGCGGCGTCCGTAACGGCGTCGCTATATAGATCAGACCCGTCACCGCTGTAATGACCATCAGCCTCAGCATCCGTTGACGCATCGTTATAGTCGGCGAAAGCGAAATAACATTTCTTGTTAACGTCGGTGGTAGAAGCAAGGATTCGATAATGCATCAAGCCAGGCACGTCGTCCTGCGTTTGTCCGCTTTTTAGCTGCACGTCAAGACCAGATGCGTATATGCCGTTAATGTCTTGGGGCGCAACATCACCGAAAAGCTGACCTTGAAAAAAGTGGTCGTTCCCCTTATCCGTAAACTCATTTTTGCTGACCAGAACATTAGACAGCCTAATGGTCCCCTTCGTATCGCCGATGACGCCACCAGAGTACGTGTGTCTGCCATCGGGATGGTTTGCCCAGTTGCAGCTCTTTGTTTTAAATACACTGTCAGCGACCGATGAGTTGCTCAGCACAAAGGTATTGCCCGTTCCACCGGCCTGGCCAAGCACTCCTCCAGAATATGCGCCGTCAATCTGGATCCCCTTAACCCGAATGTTATTTGCCGTGAGCGCATTGTTGTTAGCGATCAGCCCCGCGAGGCCTCCTGAGCATTCATATGCGGCAATCCTGACCTTTAGGACACTGCAATCATAAAATGCCATGCTCTGGGTTCCGCAGCCAACCATGCCGCCAACATACATATATCGGACCGAAGTCTGTCCCACCGAATTAATCGATCCTAGATAGGTTGGAAATACCGAAGCCGCATCTTTAGTCGATTCATAAGACACATGTTTTATTGAGATGGCATTTTCCGCCCTACCGACCACGCCGCCCAGGCCACGCGTGTTAGCAAAGCTGTTGCCGTCGGCAGCATCGGTCGTGACGGTAACATCACTCAGCGTCACGGGATTTTCGGCATGAGTCGCCTCTCCGACCTTCACCTGGGCAGCCGTGAGCCCCAGCAAGCCGCCAACCGTGCAGGCTTCCCCATTGCTAGCCCAGACGGAAGTGCCACGCACGGTAGAATTCACTCCCATCAAATTGATGCTGTCGCCCGATGCGCGAGTTGCGTCATTTTTGTTCTCGGCATTCACATCGACCGAGAATGTCGTTCTTTGCAGCTTGCCAACAAAACCGCCCGCATTGGCCTCGGCGGATATCTCTGAGTTTTTGTAAAGGCAGTCAACAAGTTTAACGGGTGCCTGCGCGGTACCAGAATACGCTGTTACAGAGGTGACCATGCGGGAATCTTTATTGGACGCCAGCCCCATGTAGCCAACGCTGCCCATGAGTCCGCCGGCGTTTGCGCCACCCGTAATAGTGCAACCGTCAATGACAATGTTTTTGTATACGCCCTGCGCTTCCTGCGAATTAAGATTCGACGTAACGCCTGCAAGGCAACCGACGCCCAGCTGCAGCGTATCGGCATCTTGCTTGACCTGGAGCTCGCCCTTAGCATTGATGTAGTTCATCGACAAAACGCAGTTTTTAAACGTTAGATTGCGAACCTGCGCCCCATCATTTGCCGAAATGGTGCTCGTCACATAGTCCGCCGAGGTAAACGCGATGTTATTGAACAGCGCACCGACGCCCGCAACTTTGTAGTCATCGTCAGCGTACTCTTTGAAGTTATTATTGACGGTTACCGATGCCCCGTTGCCGTCAATACAGGCAATCGACGGCGTAATGTAGCTGCGCTCATTGACTCCCTTCGCCGTAACGCATGCATTCGAATAGTAGCGACCCGAAAGCCCCTGATAGGCAGTGCCGTATTCTGTCATGTCATACTCGTCTTGAGCGAACTCAAGTCGAATGCCGGTAATGCCCGTCGCGCAAATGTACCCCGTAGCCCAATTGGCATATTTCCTCACTAGATACGGAGAGTTGACATCTCCAGCTTCAGCCTGCGCATCGGTTCCATTAAGCGGGCCTTGCCAAATCTGGTTACCGGGCGCCTTCTGATCATCGTTCTTTGCTATCGCAGAATCGCTGCTGCCCGTGGAGCCAATGCTGTTATAGGTCGCGTTGCGAACCTTGCCAAACTGTTCGTTACCAAATCGATAGCTCTTCTTCGCCAAGTCTTCCTTGATAAAGGAGCATCCTTCATACGCTCTTGAGCCTCGATAGGTTCCGCTTCCACTATAAGAGTTGGTGTACGCTGCACCCGCAGCTGAGCCGCTACTGATAATCGCAGACAAAATGAGCAGTCCCTTTGAGCTGCTTACCTGAACGGTTGCGGCACCATCATGCTGCACGCCGTTGACCGGCCAGCTGTAGGCCATATAGGTATTGCCCGTCTCAATGCCACCAACATCGGACTCATCGAGCTCCACAATCTTGTAGTTCTGGTCACCATTATCGACCTGGCAGCCCTCGCTGAAGGCATAGCCGTCGATAACGCGGCCAACGTAGGGGTTGTCGTAAAGACGACCTGTATCCTTGGTGCCGCTTCGCCATGAATCGGCCCCGTCGTTCATGCCGCGGAAAATCAGGCCGCCGCCGCAGATGGCGCCTACATAACCGCCAATGGGGACAAGGTACGGCTTCTTTCCCCCACCAGAAACAGCAAAACTGCCCTCTGCCCTAACTTGCACATTGTCGAAAATATTGTCGCCGCCCATAATGCATCCAACAATGCCTCCAAAGAAGGAGCCGGGGGTCGCAGTTGATGAATCTTTATCCGTAGAATCTACGGCAATAGGATCGCCTGAATAGGTTACGACCAAGTCCTTGACCACACTGCCGTAGCTGTATTGGATAAGGCCACGCAGCTGATCGCCCGTACCGTTGCTGATTTTAATTTCAGCGCCGCCACTATTGCCCGATTTCACCTCGGACAGGTTGCCGACAATCACACCTCGGAACGGATTGGTGATGTTGCCGAATCCTTTGAAATCCTTACCGTCAAGGTTCAATGTACTAGTAGCGTTGCCTTTTTCATCTTTTGGCTCGATGCTGTAATACGCGCTTTGCAGATAGCGATGCATGACATCGTTTTCGAGCTCCACGGTCGAATCGCCATCTTTAACCCACTTGCCACTCGTCTGGTTGTATACGTAGACGACCTCATAGGATTTGTCACCGTTTGATCGACGGCCGCAGTCTGCATTCTGGTCCTGCGTGATAGAGACTCTCCAGCCGTCAGTCGCATTGTTGCCATTATTGATGTAATTCGAGACAGCATAGGCCTCTCTGGCGGACGAGATAGTATACGGATCGCCGTATGTACCGCACCCGACCTCAAGACTTGCAACGCGCTGGTTAACCTTGATTTCGTGCGTAGTCCCATTTTCGTCGTAGGGTGTCGCAACGTAGGGAAGGTATGCACTGAAGTTGTTATCCGTTTTACTGGCCGTCACGGTTCCATCGGTCACATAGCCATTTTCGAATCCATGGAGCGCATCGTCGTAATACCAGAGCTGAAGGCCCTCGTATTCCCCACCCAGGGCATCGATCTCTTTGCCATAGGTCGGCTGATTCTTTCCCTCTTCATTTTTATAGAAGATATACGTGGCAGAGCCGGTGCCGTCTTTGGCATACTCGAAGCTATCCAGGAAGGTTGCCTTTGTGAAAATACTGTCGCCAACCTTTCCCGGCACACAAACGTTGTCGCTAAACGAGGCAGTCACCATAGTGCCCGTGGAGCTGCCCAACTTGCCGAATAGGCTCGTGGCAGCATGCTGGTATTTGCCGTCCTTCTTATAGGCGTCATCAACAATTGATAGGTTTTTAACGGTAAGGTTCACCGCCGTGGTCATTCTATTGATCAGCAGGGGAGTGTAATTCCCCTTGTCCTTGTTGTCCACATCGTCAATCGTCAGACCGTTTAGCTCGAGACCATCGATAACGATGTTTGATATCTTGCTGTCAGTTGGGCTGGAGCCCTGGCCAGCAACGCGGCATACCAATGCACCCGACGTCGAACCGTCATCGTTAACCAGCCTACCTATGGTGCCCCCCATAGAAACGTTGGCAACCTCAAGGTTGTTGCCGCTAACGTACGCAAGTGTGCGGATCAGCCCTGTATGCATGTTTACATGCTGTGATTTGGCATCGTTGCTCTTATTATTGGCACTGGTCTCCTTGGCTTTGATATCGGTATAGCAAAACGTAATAGCGGCGTTGTTGATCAACACCTTCTGGGTTGAAGTCGTATTGGTCGGATAGTAGCTGTATCCCGTAAAGTCGATATCAACCTTAGCGTCCTTTGAGTTGCCGGCTTTTCCTATGCGAGCAACGCTTCCCGTATAGAGCGGGGGTTTCAAACCACCGGTTATATAATTCGCTATCCCACTGGGAGCGTATAGCCTCACATTCCAAAGAAGTACGTCCTCGGGCTTCTCCATCCAGCGCGAGCCGTCCGTAAGCCTTGGGTCATCCTTGACCGACTCCCAGGCTCTATCCAGATTGTAATAGTACCTGGCATATTCATTTGCAGGGTGGCTGCTTCCGTATGTTGTGCGATTCTGATAGCTATTGATGGCCTCGCCGGCACTCATGTGAAGCTTGTCATCCTTGGTATGCAGAGAAAGCACTGCATTCCATCCATTGTCGGTAACCGTACGAGTTTGACCGCGCGTGTCCGCAACCCACTCATCAAATACGGTTGCGCTCGTATCAATGGCCCCCGCGCCCTCATTGACCTTATACGCATCGCCCCAGTACGTCGTGTTTTCCAAATACAATCCCGTATATGTATCCGCGCCATAGCCGTAATCTGCTTTTTCCACCTTAGCAGCTCGGCAAATCAGCAGGCCGAACCTGAGAGAACCTTCTCCGGAATAGCTCTTACCGCTTTCTCCCTTCGCCGCGCTAAAGGTCGCGCCCTCTAGGTCGATTGCCTTTTGGCCAATAACCCAATGCCCGCTTGCCGCGTAAACAAGTCCACCAAATTCGGCATTGTTCCCTGCTGTGATTCTGGTTTCCGCCGCTGACAGAGCATATTCGGTTGTATTGCTCTCAATAGTTACCATGGAGTTGCCCCAGCTGTAGCCCAAAAGACCGCCGGAACCATTTTTCCTGTCACCGTTCTTGCCCACCGTCATCGAAAAGTCCTTGTAGGCAAGGCCGGTGATTGCCACGCTTTTCTTCTGGCTCCCCTGATTGATATAGCCGATGAGGCCGCCAATGAGGTTATTTGCTTTGGTGTTGGAACCGACACTGATGCTGCCGCCGACAGTGAGACCAGCCACATTGATCGTGGCCTTACAATCGCCAACCGAGCCAAATGCCTCGCCAACGCGACAGTCAGCCTCATTGTCACCCGACGTGATTTTTGCCTGCGATTTAGAACCGACATCCAGAGTTACCGCATCGTTTGAGTTCACAGAACCGACAATGCCGCCAACATTAAGAACGTTGCCCGCATTTACACCGTCATACGTAATAGCCGTCTTAAATGTCGCACCACCGATTGTTGCACCGCCTTTAATCTGGGCAGCAAGCGATCCGGCATCGATTGCAGCCTTATTCTCAAAACGAATGCTGCCGCCGATGGTCACGGCGCTAATTCGTGCGCCACCATTTACAACGTTGAACAAACCCAGGCACTGGTGACGATAGATTTTGCCATTGCCCGCGGTCGTATCGCTAGATTTAATTGAAGCGCCACCGCGCGTACCATACGGCTCGCCAACCGCCAGGTTGATGGCGCCGCTTCCCTTGAGAGCGCCGTTGAAGTAATGCGCGCTTTCCTGCTCGCCGCCGCCATCGGCCGTGCCTTCAAAATTGCCCGGATCCTCTCGATCTTTAGTCAGACCGGTCAAGCCCGTGCCAGCAAGGTCGATTGTGCCCGAAACGTTAATGGTTGACGAAGCGAGTGCCGACACGCTGCCGCCGCTAAAGCCCTCAACCATCGGAAAGTAGCCGAAGGTCTGCCAAGTGATGGCAAGCTTGGCAAAATCGTCAGCAGTTTGAAGCACGTATTCATCGTTGGTCTTCGCGAGCAATGTTCCCAGATCTAGCTTATAAGTAGTCTCATCGACCTTGATAAGTTCTTTTGAAAGACCCTTGCTGCTCCCCAAGCGAATAACCTCGCCATAGCTATTAATATCATCGACGGGAACCGCAGTAGAAGGGCGTCTAAACGTCCAGCCGCCATCAGATCCGCTGCCGGTGGCAAAAATTAAGGCATTGTAATTTTGGTAAACAAGCTGCGCAGACAGATTGGAGTCAGCGAATAACGCATCCGAGAGGTTCGTCGTACCGCTGAATTTGATAATGCCGCGCCATGCGGAACCCGCGACACCCGCCGAACCGCCGTTTTGCTTTCCAATCTCGTTCGCGCTACTGAGTTTAAAATCGCGCACATCAAGCAGTTGGTTTTTATCAACCACGCCGACAGCGCCGCCGAGCTTTCCATCTCCAGAATAGGGATAGGCGGCCCCGCTAATCGCCACCTCGGCACCGTCCAATACAATGGCGGTCCGCTGGATCGACTCGTCACCGTCTTGGTAGCCCACCACGCCGCCGATGTAATAAAGCTTGCCGCTGTCCGCACGCTCGATTTCAATCTGAACCGCCGCGTCATCTTGCGTTTCAATCTTCAGCGCACGGATCGAGCTGCCATCACCACCACAAACGTTGCCAGCAATGCCACCATAGCTGCCGCGATCATTGATGTTGTCATGACCGCCCGCGAGCTTACTCTTGTAATTGCCTCCTCGAATGGTAACATCACCGTTCGTGATGTCGAGACGGCCAAAAAGACCGCCCGCGCGCTTCTTGGCGCTAAGCTCGACTGGGGTCACGGCGTCATCGCCAAGGCTGATTTTCCCCGGCGTGAGAACGGAAGCAGTCGCAAAAGAGACGTCGCCGATGGCGCCGCCGGCATAGGTCGTGGCAACGTCGCCAACTTTTTGTGCGGGCTTGACACTCCCCTCGCCAGCAAACGTCAAAGTTAGCTTTGTCGCCCTGCCAATAAAACCACCGGCAGCACCTTCATTGCCCGTTGCCTTCACGGTAAAGTTCGAGACATCAAGCGCGCTTGCGACCTCAACCGCAGCGCCCTCGCCTACACAACCAATCAAACCACCGGCGGCTTTATTCGCCGCAGAGGTCATGACTGTCGGCGTGCCCTTTGCATTGGAAATACCCGACAGCCTCTTAATTGTCAGCTTGCCCGACTCAAGAGTATTCACCAGCAGACCCGCGTTATCGTCGGTCGAAGCGATGTTGATGCCTTTACGCGTGCCACTAAATGTGTAATTCGCTTCAACCGAAAGGTCGTCTGTAACGTTGCCCAACAAGGCGCCTGTAACGCCCGCATCTGTTTCCTGAGGATTTGAAATACCAGAGTCGACAATGGTCACGGTCGCAGTAAGCGTTTGGCTGTTGCCGACAACCTTCTTAGCAACAATCGGATCGGCGCTCGTTCCTTTCCAAATTACGGCAATTGTGCCATTGCCATTGGAGAGCGAAAGACCGTTGAAAAGTGTCCTAGCGACAGTGATCTTCACGCTGCCCAAATTCAGCTTGCCCGCAAACGGCACATCCTCACTGCCGAGGCCCAAAAACTCGTAATCGCCGGCTTTTGAAGTCAAGTCAAGACCGCCGCCGGAAAATGTACCATCTGGAACGATCTCCGCATTTTGATAAATCGCGGGATCGGCGTTGGACACTAGGACCAGTGCCGCAGGATCGCTGACGGCTATCTTAACTGCCTTTTCGCCCTCGACCGTAACGCTGCCGTAGCCCCTTTCCCCCGTTCCGGCTTCGATAGCACCCTTTAAATCATTGACGTTTGCGAATGTGTGGCCCGCTGCGGCCTTCTCTTCATCGGCGCTCTCGTCTGCCTGTTCGTCCGCGGCGGCATCCTGGCTATCATCACCGTCCGCGGCGTCTTCGACTACCTGGCCGTCGCCGGAGGCAGAACCGTCCTCAGAGCCTGAAGGGGCATCGCCCGGCTCGCCGTCAGAGGGCTGTTCTGCTTCTCCCGGTGCGGTGTCACCGGGCCCCGTGCTCCCGGCACCGGCATCGCCCGCCACGCCCGAGTCTGTCGAACCATCATCGGCGACCACGGCGTTAGTCGCATCAGCCGAGAACTGTGAGATACGGGACTTAGCGCCCTTTACGGCACCGTCGAACGCAAAGACCGCTTGGGCGGCAGCATCCCCCGCGGCGCCCACCTCCTGAGCCAACACCTCAGCAGAGGGAGCGAGCGCCTGAAATATCATGGTCGCGGTCAAACACGCGGTTATGAAGCGTTTTGCCGATTTCATCTTACTGAACCTCGTTCTTATATCTCGAATCCCCCAGGGGACGATTGGTGCGATTACTGACCATTGCTTTGGGAATTGGACTCTTCAATATGCACGCCCAAGCCATCCCAGCTTTCGGGAACCTCTGATCCGCTCCGATAGAAGTTGATGATCTCGGACCCAGGTTTGACCTTAAACGTCACGGAACGGCCTGTTATTTGAGCATCTGGATGATTGGTCGAAAAGTGCTTATCAAGCTCGACTTTGGGGCCCCAAGTGACCATGACGGTCTTCTCCTCGCCCGTGACCGTAACGCGGCAGTTGTAGGCAGCATAATTGCCTACGTTATCCCTCTTGGTATTCGCATCGACCCACGACCAGCTGATGCTGGCCGGCTTAGCATTCGATCGCCTAACAGGTTCGACACGTGCTGCGAGACAATACTTGCTGGTGCCAGGGCTGCCATCTTTGTCGACTACAGCCTTGATCGTAAACGAGGCCCTGTCAACAAGCTCCCTATCAAGCGTGATGGTGTATGTCCTAATCTCGCCATGCGTGGCGGAAAACGTATAAGTGTCGGGACTCGGGGAAATTGACCATCCGGGCCGGGTTTCCTCCGTTCCGTTTTCGCCCTTTACAACGACATCCGCATCCTTCGCCTCGACGCTTAGCGTGTATTTAACTTCTTTGTCGTTAAACACATTTGCGTCGTCAAGCAAGCAGTTGTAGATCTTAAAGCTAATAGAGCACGTGTCATTGCCTGTGTCCACCACGATCGATCGCAGTGCAGACGAAGCGCCCGGATCGCTGTTATAGGGCACCAGCACGTCCGAGGCAAACAAATCTTGCGAGGTTCCCGTAACGGCGACGGCTTTGAGAAAAGCCGCGCCCGTAAACGCTCCCCGCGTTAGCTGCACACCCACTACAAGCGCGGCGACGCATACCAGTGCCGCCACCAACCACAGCGCCCCGCTTTTTACCGGGGCCTTCTTTGACTGCTCGTTTTTTTCATCGGTTTGTTTCTCTGCCATGCGTCGCCTCCCTTCAGTCGTCAATTGCGCGCGATGATATAGATGACGTCGGTCTCTTTGGTGCTGGAGGCCTTGGGCCACGTACACTCGATGATGTACTTAGTGGCGCCGGTCGCGGACCTGTCATCCAAATCACCCTCATCGATCCGCTTCCAGCGATAGAGCGGGCGTGCGTTCTTTTGGACGTTGCCATAGTCGCCAAAAGTTGAAGCATCGTAATTTTGGGCGCTCTTATTGCTCGTGGCGATTCCAGTAGAGCCATCCTCGTTGATAGTTTGGAACCCGCTAATCGGGCCATCCTTCTTTTTCCACGCGTAATATCGAGTGAGACCATCGCGTCCGACTACGTCGGGGCTCTCCTCCGGCGTGTTCGTCACATCAGTCGCCCGATAGACATTAATGGTCAGGCCCGTGATATTAGTGGTGTTTGCGATTTGCAGTTCAAAGCCCTTACCTTGGCTTTCGACGCAAAAGGCGCGACGGCGCGTGACGGTGCCATCATCAGAGACCGTATCTTTATCGGCGTCATAGGTAAGGTCCATTTGCTCCATCGCCGTTTGGTTAGGGCCCTTAATTTTGAGCATAATGGGGCCTTCGACCTTACCAATGGTCGAAAGCGCCCTGTTTTCCACGAACCACGTAAGCGATAGGCCAATAAGCAGCACGATTACAGCAAGAGCCGCAAAGGCGCACATCAGCGGACGACGATGCTCATAGGTCCAATCTTTTAAGGTATCAAAGCGGGCTTGGGTGTCTATCACTGCATGCCCTCCCTAGCGCTGAGCGTGAGCTGAAGATACTTCACATTGGTGCCGATGTAATCGTCGGCATTGTTGTAAAGGGCCGAACAGGTTGCAAGATCAGATGAACTCATAGTTTTAGCAAGATTTGGCGCATCCTGCGCAGTGACCCCACCAGTTGCACCGTAATAAAACTCATCTTTGTGGCCTTGCACACCCTCGCCGCCGTTAACGTATGCCTGGAGCGAGTTGTAATCAGGCCCCACGTCGGCAAACAGATTGTTGTAGTAATTTGCATCCTTGACCAGCACGAGGTTCTGGATGTACTCGGGCCATACCCAATACAGGTTCACCGTTTTCGGCTCCGTGGTCTCACTCGACCCCGTCTTGCAAAAATCATCAGGACTGAGCACAATTTTGCTATCGGTAATACGGTTTGAGTAATACTCGTTGTTCATATCCCTAAAAAACAGCAAGTGACCCTTAATCAGTTTGAGCAGTTGTGTCGCTTCATCTTCCGTAATGCTGCCATTTTTGGTCTTGAGGATGCGCGATATATCGATGGTCACACCCGACAGATTCTTGCTGGTTGGCGTTACGGTAAAAGTGATCACGCCGCGTGCTCCAGGATACAACCCGCCCGCATCGTTATTGTTGAGGTTCGAGTTAAGCGTCACCGTCATGGAAAGGTCGGTACTCAGTCCAGCAATGTCTTTCTTTTCGTCTTCCGTACGGTCATCACGCTCGTAATAGCCCACATGAGCACCGGCGGCACCCTCGCCTTCAGCAGAAATGGTAAACGCAAGGTCTTTCGCACTGACGCCACTCCCTGTGGCACTCACTCGATTGTTCGCGGCAAACCAGGCCAGGCATGCAAAGATGGCGACGATGGCGGCCAGCACAAACAGACCGCTCACCAGGAAATCCTTCCAGAAATCCTTGAGGGTCCGCACGTGCTCGTCGGCAGCCTGGCGGTACTCGGCCGCCGTCTTGTGCTGCTGGGGCTCGCTATGTCGATCCATGCCACTCATCGCTTGCGTTTGCCCTGCTTGCGGGCGTGCCATCCTTTCCGCTGGTCGCGCTTAATCCGTTGTTCGCAGGGGGAGTATTCAGGCAGAATACAACACCGTACGATAAGGTAAAAGAATAGCATTGACCTGCGGTTTGTTCTATATCGCAAGCCTTAATGATGTCTTAAAAGTCAAGGCTTTGGTGCAAGGGGGTCAGGTTTGTTTGCACCAACGTGGCGCGAAGTAACCTGACCCCCTTGCACCAATCCGTAGCACCGGGCAGCGACGGCAAAGGCGTGCCGTCCCCGCCCCTTAACACCCCAACGCGCGCACGGGTATCACGTAGATACCGTCCTCGACCTCGCGGGCGTACTCTCCCACCCCCACGACCACGGCCATAAACTCCGGCTCGCGTGTGCGTGAACGAGGATTTCCACACACCTTCTTGCGAACGCGCTTGAGGCTCTCGATGCCGGCGCTCGCCTTATCTTCGCTCACCTTAATCTCAAAGGCGGCCCACCGTCCGTCGGCTAGCTGCACGATAGCATCGCACTCAAGGTCCGAATCGTCGCGATAATAGCGCACCGGCGTGCTATCCAGCAGGTCGAGCGAACGCGCGTAGACCGAAAGGTCGCGCATGACCAAATTCTCAAACACCAGACCAAATGTCTGCCAGTCGGCAAGCAGCGCCTGCGTGGACATACCCAGCAAGGCGCAGGCAAGGCTCGGATCTGCCAGATAGCGCTTGGGCTTGACGGTAAAACGCCGTTTGTCGCGCGCAGCGGGAACCCAACCGGGGACCTCCTCGAGAATGAACATGCCTTTGAGGGCGTCCAGGTACCGGCGCACCTTGGTCTCATCGGCAAACGCTGCGGGGTCCTCCTCGGCACCGAACATATCCATAAGAATCGTTTTATACGTGGTTGCCTGTCCCAGATTTCGCGCAATCGATGCGGAGACTCGACGAGCGATGTCCGGATCGAGACCGATCGCCGGGAAACTGCTCGAAAACGTGGTGTTGAGATATTCGCGGGCGATGAGCCGGGCGTCAGCCGAAGCCATATCGATCGCCTCTGGCCAACCGCCGCGGCAAGCGGCATCGACAAGCTCCGGTGTATCGCCATCGCACCGGCAGGGTTCAAAACGATGTTCGAACAGGCCTGCCAGACTCACCTTTCCGTTGGACTCGCCCATCTCAGCGAGCGTCATGGGATGCATGCGGACGCGGCCGATGCGGCCGGCTCCGCTATGCGCGGGCGCCTCCGCCTTTGAGCCAAACGCAGGCGTGGCGGAACCCGTAAGGATATAGGCGCCGCGCGTGCCCCGGGCACGGTCGACCTCGTGCCTAACGTAGTCCCAAATCTGGGGAACGCGCTGCCACTCGTCGATGACATGCGGACGGTCGCCCAGCAGCATCATCGCCGGATCGGCACGAGCGAGGTCGAGATTCTCGTCGACATACGAGACGGACGCCCCATGCTCAAGCGCGGCCCATGTCTTGCCACACCACTTGGTGCCCGCAATCTCGACCGCGCCAAAGACACGAAGGTAGCGCTCAATTTGTGCATCCACAATGCGTGGAATGTATCCGTCCCGGTGCAGCCTTTCGCCCGTCATGAGCCACCCCCGCAGATTCCCAGGTCCTGCTTTTTGATTCCTCTATTCCACTGTATCAAATTCGGATTTTCGGGTGTTGGAGATTCGGATTTTTGTGTTCTAAACATTCGGATTTTCGGGTGCTTGGGATTCGGATTTTCTGAAGCCGCTGGTCAGGGCGCCCCTACTTGGCAAAAAGACGGGGAGCACCGATACCGGCACTCCCCGCCCGCTCAAACGTACGCGATAGCCTTCTTGCTTAGAGCTCGTTGGCCGCGTGATACGCCGTGCGAATGGCGCTCGCGATGTCGGCGGTGCGCTCGCCCGAGCAGTCGCCCACGCAGGTCACAGGCACCGTCACGCCGTCCAGGTCAAACGCGTTGGCCTTGGAACCCACGGCCATCACCACATAATCGCAGGCAATCTTCACCGGCTCCTCGGCGCCGTCCTCGGCAGTGCGAACGGCCTCCACGCCCTCGTCGGTAATGGCGGTCAGGCGGGTCTTCACGTGCTGCTCCACGTTATGCTCGGCAAAGTCGCTCATAATCAGCGGCAGAATGGTCTCGGACTCGCCCGCGGCAATCTTGTCGAGCATCTCCACGATCGCTACCTCGCAGCCGTGCTGCAGCAGGTACTCGGCAGTCTCGGTGCCCACCAGGCCGCCGCCAATGACGGCGACGCGGCCCGTGAGCTCCACCTTGCCGGCCAGCACGTCCCAGCTCGAGACGACCTTCTCCGAATCGGCACCCGGAACGGGGATGACCACGTCGTGCGCGCCCACGGCCACAATCGCGGCATCGGCGGCGTTGAGGTCCTCAGCGGTAGCGGCATGGTTGAGCTCAACCTTCACGCCCAGGCCGGGCAGAATCTTCTCGTAATACTCGACCGAGCGCATGATCTCGTCCTTGCGCGGAGGCGCGGCTGCCAGCACAATCTGGCCGCCCAAGTGATCGCTCGCCTCATAGACGGTCACGTCGTAGCCGCGCTTGGCCGCCACACGCGCGGCCTCCAGGCCGGCAATACCGCCGCCCACCACGGCAATCTTCTTGTCGCCCTCGCCCGGCTTGATGGCGATGGTCGCCTCGTCGCCGTTCTCGGCATTGAGCACGCACGAGATGTACTTGCGGTTTTGAATCGCATCGACGCAGCCCTTGTTGCAGTTGAGGCACTCGCGAATGGGCTCACCCGTGGCGGCCTTCAGCGCAATGTCGGGGTCGCACATGAGCGAGCGGCCGTACGCGATGATATCGGCCGAACCGTCTTCCAGAATCTTCTCGCCGGCCTCGACCGAGACCACGCGGCCGACGGTTGCCACCGGCACGGAGACCAGGGCCTTGACGCGCTCGGCCACCGGCAGCGTCCAGTTGTAGGGCATAGCGCCCATGGGCGGAATGGTGTCGCCCATGTTGCCGGTGTGGTTGGCCTGCGCGACCTGGATCATGTCGATGCCCGCGCCCTCAAGCAGCTTGGCAAACTCGCAGGCCTCGTCGGGCTGCAGGCCGCCCTTGCCGCGCGGCGTGCCGTCGGGGTTCTCCATGATCACGGGGAGCTTGTACTCCACCATCAGCTGCGGCGCGGCCTCCTTAATGGCGGCAACGACCTCCAGCGCGTAGCGGACGCGGTTTTCGAACGAACCGCCGTACTCGTCGGTGCGCTTGTTGAGGATCGCGGAGCACAGCGAACCCACCAGACGGTCGCCGTGGACCTCGATGGCGTCGATACCGGCCTGCTGCGCACGGGCGGCCGAGGCGGCGATAGCCTCCTTGATCTGGGTGAGCTGCTCCACGCTGGCCTCGTTCACAAAGTGCTGCATGTCGTGATGCAGCTTGGCGTAGGCCTGCTTGCGGATCTCGTTGGACTCGGCCATCTTGGCGGCAAAGGTCTCCTCGTCGCCGGCGGCCTTGGCCTCCTGCGCGGCCTTGGCGGCAGTCATGGAACCCATGACCATGCGGCCGACGCCGGGCACGTCGTACTCGGGGTGGAACAGCTGCAGCGCGACCTTGGCGCCGTGCTTGTGGACGGCGTCGGCCAGCGCCTTAAACGTGGGGATCTGAGCGTCGGTCGCCAGCTTGGGCGTGGGACTCGCAGTCATGACGGGAGCGACGTCGCCAATGACGATATAGCTCACGCCGCCACGGGTCAGACGCTCGTAAAAGGCCAGGCTGCGCTCGCCGATGGAACCGTCGCGCTCCTCGTAGCCTGTGGTCAGCGGCGGGAACATAATGCGGTTCTTGAGCTCGAGGGGGCCAACCGTAATGGGCTGGAGCAGCTTGGATACAGGTGCGGTCATGGATATTCCTCTCTTATAGGCGCGGCGGCGATGATGCCGCGTAGTTGTCTAGAGGATACGGTCTGCGAGTACGAGGGCGTCGCTGAAATCGGCGGATAGCAGGTGAGGGC
>Ga0129310_1001544_pt1 | contig 19676 bp, 24 predicted proteins | sample Go1ome_2_FD_94433 | JGI IMG/M metagenome (GOLD analysis project Ga0129310, IMG submission 94433) | Western lowland gorrila individual fecal microbial communities from Wisconsin, USA - Go1022A metagenome | ecosystem: Host-associated > Mammals > Digestive system > Large intestine > Fecal | place...
CAGAACAGCTGAAAACAATGATCTGGCGCTACTACATGAGCTATTGGAATAACCGCCGGATATGTTCGTCCATTGGCGGAATGCCTCCGGCAGAGAAGCGCCGCAGATATTACTCGGATAAGACGGGCGAATCGGCGACCGCCGCAATGGAATAAATATCCACTCCGCTACGCTACATGGATATTTATTCCATTGCACTGTTGCTCAAAATTTTTGAGTGAAATGTGTAAAGCTATATTGACAATATCCGTTTGATCAGGTAATTTCAACATATGGATATCCTTTGATCGGGAAAATGGCTTCTCACAATATCGGAATTCTCAGGCGAAAGCCAGACGGCAATATTGCCAAAAATGTGTTTTCCCCAGAAAAAAGAGGTCCATATGCGATGGCAAAGTGGTCTCCAATTGCAGAAATGGATTTCTGTGTGTCAGAAAAATGCTGTTACTATTCAAAAAAAGAACCGGCTAACAGATATAGTAAGCAAACCGGAAGAATACCTATAACAGCTCAAATGGCTTGTGAAAGTCAACTCAGAACATCACAATGGATAGCACACGGTTGTAATGCTTTTGATTGCGAAAGACCCATCTCAAACCCTATGTCCATTTGGACAGAGCAGGACGTTCTCCTGTACATCAAAAGTCACAGCAAAGAAATGATACGCTGGCGTATCGAAAATATAGAGGAATTGTATAGTTCCCCACTAGAATCAATCATTGATGCCGAAACCGGTGAGCCGAAATTTCCTCGTGACAAAATTACCCCCATATGCTCCGTTTACGGCGAAATCGTATATGACTGCCAGGATCCCGATCAGGAAAGGTTTACAGAAGCAACTAATCTCCGACTAAAAACTACTGGTTGCTCAAGAACCGGCTGTATCTACTGTGCCTATGGCTGTCACCTCGAAAAGGGCGAAACACGCTTTCAGAGGCTTGCCCGGACGCACCCAAAACAGTACACATACTGCATAAGGGGGGGCGAGTATGACCCATCAGACGGGCTCTGGAAGCCCAACAAAAAGGGGTTAGGTCTTGGGCATGTTTTCGACGAGCTTAACAAAGTGTACGGAGAAAACTTTCTTAGATACAAACCCCTTGAAACAACTAATAACGATGACGAAAGGAAAGAAAGTAATGAGTGAAATCAAGCGTGGAGAAATCTACTACATCGAGCGCGACTACAGAACCGTAGGCTCAGAACAGATTGCAGGGAGACCTGCGGTTATCGTGTCGAACGAAAAGAACAACGAAAACAGCGCCACAGTGGAGGTTGTGTTCCTGACTACTCAGCCGAAAGCCGACCTTCCGACGCATGTTACAATCCGTGGAACCGGAAAGGCAAGCACTGCACTTTGTGAGCAGATCACAACAGTGTCCACGGAACGCATCGGAAGTTTTAGCGGAATATGCAGCAAACAGGAGATGGAAGCCATCGACACTGCATTGCTTATATCTCTTGGCATTACCTGTGACACCCCAAAGGAAAAGACCGTCGAGGTAATAAAGGAGGTGCCTGTTCCTGTAAAGGTAGAAGCAAGCGAAAATGGCAACGGGGAAACCTCTCAGCACTTCGACAGCGAATACGTAGCCGTGAAAGCCCAGCTTGAACTTGTTCAGTCAATGTACTCCGACCTGCTGAAGCAGACGATGGCGAACAGCCTCCGGAAAGAAGGGTAAACAAATGTCTGAAGAAAAAGAACGCATAAAAATCAAAATGCAATTGATCGCAGTCCCCTGCTTGCCTGGCGATCACATGTATTACATCATTCCCGGAGAACCTGGAAGTGAAATTAACGCACCGCACATATTTGAGGACACCTGCACCGATGTTTCAGTAAAAGCAATATTCGGAATAGATGCCAGATACGAGAAAGCTGAACTTGGTACAGACCTGTTTCTCACAAAGGAAGAAGCCCAGAAAGAACTGGAAAAGAGATATCCCGAACTGTCAAAACCTACGGGCGAAACCAGCAGACAGGTCAAGCGGTGTGGAAATTGTGTACTTTACAAAAAGCACACGCAGTTTTCTACATATGGCTACTGCACCAGAAACGAGGTAGTAGCCGAAGAATACATCGGCGTAAACACCAAGCCGTGCCCCCATTATGAATGGAGAGGATATTAAGGAGGTGCAATATGAGCGATACCAAAGAGAAAGTGAAATCACGCAAGTCCCGTTCATTGTCCCCTGAAACCATAGATGCGATCACCAAGGCTGCGTCTGCAACAGCCATAGCGGAGTATGAAAAGATAAAGGCACAGACCCGTCAGGAACAGAAGGACAAGCGCCTGCGGAACACAAAGCTTCTGATGAAGAACTACAGGAAGTTCGCAGAATACAACTCGCACGCTATCTATGAAACCGCACAGATTTGCCAGGCGTGCGATAATGACGCCCTGTTCAGCCTCGCTGGAATAAGCCCCGGCGACAAGTTCCATGTCGAGAGCATTCGCAATGGCGTAGCGACTACCCGGATAATCGTTGAGCATATCGACACCATGCTTGATGTTTATAAGTCAAGGTGCGAAAAATCACCCAAAGCCGAGAAGCAGAGAAGATGGCGTGTACTCCAGGCGACGTATCTTTCATCAGAAGATCTCTCCCCCACTGAGATTTCCGAGCAGGAACACATCAGCCTGAGCCAGTTCTATGATGACATCAATAATGCCTGTGAAGATCTGACACCGCTGCTGTTCGGACTTGATCTCACCGAACTTTTTGAGTAGTGGAAAAAGTCTGGATTGACAAACGAAAAACATTGTGTTATACTGTCATTGTGGGTTACAGATGTGTAAGTCATTTCCCGAGTACCCGAGAACGTTGTTTTGATCCACTTTGATGTCCAACAGAAGCGGCTGCCTAAAAAGGCGGTCGCTTTTGTTTTACGGAGAAACTGATGGAAGAATACCAATATCTGATAGTCGGAGCCGGATTGTTCGGCTCCGTTTTTGCACACTGCATGGAAGAAGCCGGACTGCACTGCCTTGTAATAGACAGCCGCGACCACATCGGCGGAAACTGCTACACTGAGGAAGTTGAAGGAATAACCGTGCACAAGTACGGCGCACATATTTTCAACACTTCTAACATACAGCTGTGGAATTTTTTTAAGGAATTCACTGATGTTCTTCCGTTTGTGAATGCTCCCATCGCAGTCTACAAGGACGAGGTGTACAATCTACCGTTCAACATGAACACATTCAGTAAGATGTGGAATGTACGCACACCAGGGGAAGCCAGATCAGTAATAGAAAGTCAGAAGCTGAAAACTGACTGTCCGCATAACCTCGCAGAGAAAGCAAAATTCCTTGTCGGACAGGACATCTACGAAAAGCTGATAAAGGGCTACACCGAAAAGCAATGGGGAAAACCATGTAAAGAACTGCCCCCCGAGCTTATCAACAGACTGCCGGTCAGGTTCACGTATGACAACAACTACTTTAACAGCGATTTCCAGGGCATACCCGCACACGGGTATACACCAATATTCCAAAAGCTATTAAGCCGCTCCAAGGTGGTATTAAGGACGAACTATGACCACATCAGCTGGACATCATACAGAGCGTTGCACCCATCAAGGAAGATAGTGTACACAGGACCCCTTGACAGGTTGTACAGCGAATGTTACGGCTCCCTGGAATACAGAAGCCTGAGATTTGAGGAAAAGCTGTTCGACTGCGATAACGTCCAGGGAAATGCGGTAGTGAACTACACATCGACAGATGTTCCGTATACGCGGAGCATCGAGCACAAGCACTTTGACCATGCTCAGTCCGAAAAGTCCATAGTGACCTATGAGTACCCCGAGCCGTACAGAAGCGATGCCGTCCCCTACTATCCTATGAGGAACGCAAGGTCCCTTGCCCTCTATGAGAAGTACCGTGAGAAAGCCGAAAGCGACGGCTACATCATTGGCGGCAGCATGGGACTGTACCTGGACATGAACATGGAAGAAACCATCGCAGCTGCTCTTGAAACAGCGCGAAAAGAAATTGGAGGACATCAATGAAAAAGTACCTGCTTGTCGTGGCACACCCCGATGACGAAATTCTCGGGGCTGGCGCCACGATTTTTGATTTAGTGAGGAAAGGCAGCCAGGTAGCGGTATGCTGCCTGTGCAGCCAGTGTGACACAAGATATGACAACCTACTTGAAGGCATGAAGAAGTCCTATGATATCCTCGGGGTATCGAAGTTCTTCCTGGGAAAGTGGGGCTGTCTGAAACTCAAGGACGCAGACCACCTCGAACTTGTCCAGTTCGTCGAAAGTGCGATAACTCAGTTCCAACCTGATGTGATTATCACTCACCATCCGAGCGATCTGAACAATGATCACTACATCGCTTCGATAATCTGCCATGAAGCCGCAAGGCTCCCTCAGAGAAGCCTTGGCTACACAAAGCGCATAGAAAGCATTCTGGCTATGGAAGTCCCGTCCGAAACCGACTGGCACTTCAATCCGGCATGGGACGCATTCAAGCCGAATACCTACCAGGGAGTAACAGCGGAAGCCATCGAAGCCAAAATAAAGGCGCTTTCGGTCTATCAGGACGTTGTGCGCCCTGCTCCGCACCCCAGAAGTCCGGAAACGCTCCGTGCCCTCGCGACTGTCAGAGGCAGCGAAGCAGGAAGCCTTTACGCGGAAGCATTCCAGAGCATATTCAGGCTGGGGGTGTAACGCATGGCTGAAAAGCGCATAGAAACAGTAGAACTGCCTGTGTCCGAACTCAAAAACGGCTTTGGCAATCCCCGCAAGATAAAGAAAAAGAAAAAGGAAGAACTCCAGGAGTCGCTGAACACGTTCGGCGATTTCGGGCTTATCCTCATTGACGAAGAAAACAACATCATTGCCGGAAACCAGCGCTGCGCAGTGCTCAAAGAGATGGATCCTGACAGAGTAGTCCTCTGTAAAAGGCTCATCGGCTACTCAAACGCAGAACTCCGCGCGATAAATATAAAGGACAATGTCCACAGCGGCGAATGGGACATGGACGTACTCGCAGACTGGACAGCCGACCTGAACATAGACCTCGGCGTTGACCTTGACAACAAGTCCCCTGAGGAACGTAAGCTCAAGGATATGGAGCTTATCCACTATGAGAAGTATGACTATGTCCTGATAGTCTGCCGCTACGAAACTGACTACAACGACCTGTGCCGTAAACTAGGCATTGAGAACGCAAAGGTACCGATAACCAACAAGCGGAAGATCAAGGCAAGGGCTGTCTGGTATGACCAGATGAAAGCCCAGATTGTATACAAAGATGACATCAAACACGAAGGAGAAGAATGAAATGCAGCTGATTCCCAGTTACATATTCAACGCTGACATATTCCGCAAGAACCACGACCGGCTTCTCTCAGCACTCAGGAAGTATTACGGAAACGTCCGGCTCGCATACTCAATGAAAACCAACTATGCCAAGCCGGTATGTGATGAAGCGCTCATGGCAGGGGCGTATCTTGAAGCAGTATCACCGCACGAGCACAGCCTTGCCATTGAGTACGACGCCCCGAAAGGCTCTATAATCTACAATGGCGTATGTAAAACCGTAAGTTCGCTCATGCATGCTGCCGCAATTGGAAGCAAAATTAACTTCGACAACCTGTCCGAACTCAGAGATTTCCTCGCAGCATGGTTGCCTGAAAACAAAACATATGACATAGGGCTGAGAGTCACGTTCGATATCGGCAATGGTATCAATTCTCACTTTGGCTTTGCAGGCTGCGACTTTTATGAAGCAATGTCACTCGTGAAAGAGCGTAAAAATGTCAGGGTAACAGGTCTGCATGGTCATTTCAGCCGTGCCAGAGATCTTGCTTCGTGGAAGAAACGTGCAGAAACTATGATACTGCTTGCCACTCATAATATTCCGAAGGAAGATCTGAAGTACATTGACTTGGGTGGCAACCTCTACTCACCCATGCCAAGCGAGATGAAAGACTTCTTCGGGGTAGTTCCGTCCTTTGAGGATTACGGCAAGACAATAGGTTCTCTGTTCAAGGAAGCATTCCCTGACGAAAGTGTTGAACTGATACTGGAACCCGGCACTGCCCTTGTCGCAGATGCCGTTTCTTTATGTGCAAAGGTGCTCAGGATCAAGAACATCGGAAGCAAAAGAGCAGCGATACTCAACGTATCAAAATATGACCTTGGAGCAGTCCAGACCACAGGGCATGTTCCATTTACAGTGTATGGCAGCTCAACCCAGCCGCAAAGCACTTATGACCTGTTCGGGTACACCTGCATGGAAGATGACATTCTCGCCAGAGATTACACCGGAAGCCTTGCAGAGAGTGATATAGTAGTATTCAAAAACGCGGGAGCATACTCATTCAGCACAAACAACGACTTCATCAGCCCTGCTATCGGAATGAATATTCTGAAAAACGGCGTTCTGCGGGAAGCTTCAAAAGCAGTAACAGTTGATGAAATAGCCAGACGCTTTCAGAATTAGGGGGATATCAAATGACAAAGCTTCTTTTCACCTGTGCACTTGGTGAATATATGAAAGGGACGATCGACTGCTTCAGGAACAATCCTGATGGAATCGAGTTTTTCATCGAGGGCGCGGACATGGCTCCGATGGAATTCAATGCAGTAGGGCTTGACCGTTTCTTTCAAGTGCCGTCGTGCACAGACCCGCACTACATTGACGATATTCTTGATATCTGTCATAGGGAAAAAATCACAGCGCTGTTCCCGATGAACACGAACGAGTTAGAGATTTTCGAAGCTGTAAAGGGCAGGTTCGAAGCCATCGGCACGACCGTCGTACTCACCACCGGGCGCCTTGGGATAGCCAACGACAAACTCAGAATGAACCTGTTCCTGAGCAAACGCGGAGTAAAGCAGCCGCTTACAAGAACAGCGTGTTCCTACAGCGATTATCAAACGGTATCTGCCAGGTACCCGAAAACAAAGCTCTGCATAAAACTCCCTCATGGCTGTGGCGGCAGGGGTTTCCGGGTGATAGGTGACGAGGAATATATCAAGGAGCGCAGCGCACCCATCAGCTACATCAGTCAGGTGGAGCTTGAAAAGCTGTTCAAAAACTTCGACGAAGTGTTCATGCTTCAGGAATATCTCCCTGGCACTGAGTATACAGTCGATGTTCTTGCTGTAAATGGGAAAGTAGTCGCAGGAGCGACCAAGCGTAACGGCGATGTCGATGGGATAGCCAAAAGAAGTGAGATAGTCCCGAACGGTGAAGCGTTCGACCAGTGCGTAAAAGCATGCGAAGCCCTCAGCCTTGATGGCAATGTCGGCTTTGACCTTAAAGAAAATGCAGGCGGCGTTCCGTATATCATAGACATAAATCCCAGGCTGACAGCGACCGTATCGCTGATACAGAAAGCAGGGCTGAACCTTCCGTACTACGGCTATCGCTACAAGACCTGCGGCACGATACCCGAAAGCTTCCCGGAAGCAAAAGTCGGTGCAAGACTTGTCAGACAGCTTGCGGACTATTTCATCAACACGGAGGACTGATATGGAAGGCTGCACATTAGGCATCTATGTGCCGAGCTACCGCAGGAGCAGCAAGATACTGACATACCACCTGCTTGAATACTGCACCTACATGGTGAGGAAGTCAGAAGAGCAAGCGTACCGCGAAGCAGGGGTGGAAAACATATGGGCTGTAGATGACGAGCTTATAGACGGCGGCGATAAGGCGTACTTCTATATAGCCGAGCACGCTCCCGAAGATATCATCGTCGTGGCAGATGATGACATAGAGGACTTCCGTTACCTGCTGAGTGACGTAGAACCCCTGGGGTGCGACAAAGAAACAATAACCGCAGAGATCGAGAGAATAGGTCAAATGCTGTTTGACCTGCATCTCGGTCTTGCTTTTATTCCTCCGAACTGCATTCCGTACAACTACACACAGGAATTTGCATTCAAAGGAGTCCCCGGCGCAGTAAAGTGGTTCAACCGAAACGTATTCAAGGCGAAGCTTGACGAAAAGGTGTCCGAGAACTTTGATATAGACATGGTTCTGCAAGAGCTGCTTGTAAACCGGGTATGCCTTATGCCGAAGTACTTCTATGACAAGGGACTGATTGACGTGAATGAAGGCGGTAACTCAGACAGAGTCAGACAGACACAGCTGGCAAGCCTTACGAACATGCAGGCAAAATGGGGTAAGTACTTTTCTTATGACAGCACGAAAAACAAGCCCAAAATCGAAGTAAAGAGGTGAGTAATTTCCGCCTCGTTTTCTATTATCAACTCACAAGGAAAGTGGTGACATGAGGCGTGAAGATAACCTGATTCCATTCTCAGAACGAACAGAGGAAGATCAGAGAAGAATTCGAAGCGCTGGAGGTAAAAAATCCGGTGAAGTCAGGCGAAAGAAAAGGGACGCCAAACAAGCCGCGAAGCTTATACTCAACCTGCCTGTCGAATTAGATGCAGTAAAAGCCAATCTGAAGAAGCTCGGTGTTGATTCTGATGACATGACCAACATGGTTGCTCTAATGGCAAGAATGTTCACCAAGGGAATGGAAGGCGACGACAAAGCAGTGCGTCTGCTTCTTGAAATGAGTGGAGACACACCGCGGCAGAAGAACGAGGACGCGCGGCTCAAGATGGATAAAGAGAAGCACCGCAGGGAGATGGAGATAATGTCCGACAACAGCACCAGCACCGAAGAAGCAGAAGATCTGGTTATCTATATACCTGACAACGGAAGGGATAGTTGAAATGCCGCAGCTCAGACCACAAAAGGGACCGCAGGAAATGTTCTTATCAACGCCTGCGGACATCTGCATATATGGCGGAGCAGCCGGAGGCGGAAAGACTTACGGAATGCTTCTGGATCCACTCCGACACAAGAATGTCCCCGGCTTCTCAGCTGTGTATTTCAGGGAGAACAGCAACCAGATATTCACCGAAGGCGGTCTGCTTGAAACGAGCATCAACATGTATTCTCAGATAAAAGGAGCGCGTCTGAAATATACTCCCCGTCCAAAATGGTCATTCGGTAATGGCGGAACGATAAGCTTCGCTCACATCGAAAGAGATGATAAACTGAGGAAGTGGCAGGGTGCACAGATCACGGCAATCATGTTCGATGAGCTGACGCACTTCACGGAGAAGCAGTTCTTCTATATGCTGTCCAGAAACCGTTCCGTATGTGGTATCAAACCGTACATGCGTGCTTCCTGCAACCCAGACTCTGACAGCTGGGTAGCAAGATTCATTGAATACTGGATAGACCAGGACTCCGGATATCCGATAAAGGAACGGAGCGGGAAGATACGATACATGCTCCGGCGTGAAGATGCCATCTACTGGGCAGACACCAGGCAGGAACTGTGGGAACAGTTCAACCTCACCACCGAGGAAGAAAAAGCCGAGCCAAAGTCTGTGACATTCATAGCAAGCACGATCTATGACAATCAGATACTTCTGAAATCAAACCCTCAGTACATAGCAAACTTGAAAGCACTTGCTACCGTCGAGCGTGAAAGACTGCTGAACGGAAACTGGAAGATCAAACCCGCCGCCGGTCTGTTTTTCAAAAGAACGCAGATCGGCGAAATGCTCCAGTCCGTTCCTGCCAATGTAGACAGATGGGTAAGAGCATGGGATCTCGCAGCCACTTCAGAAACAGAGGGCGGCGAACCTGCGTACACCGCAGGCGTACTCATTGGAAAGCGAAAGGACGGGCGCTATGTCATAGCCGATGTTATCAACGTCAGAATGGCTGCCAATGACGTCCGGCAGACCATCAGGCACACAGCAGCGTCAGACCTGGCAAGGTTCAAGCGTGTCCGTGTGCGGCTTCCTCAGGATCCTGGACAAGCTGGCAAGGAGCAGGCGCAAAGCTACATCAAGTTTCTGTCCGGATTTGATGTATGTGCGGTGCAGGAGTCAGGAAGCAAGGAGTCAAGAGCAGAGCCAGTCGCCGCACAGTGGCAGGCTGGCAATTTTGATATAGTGATAGGTGACTGGAACGAAGCCTATCTTGCACAGCTGGAGTCATTCCCCATGAGTAAGTTCAAGGATATGGTCGATGCGACAAGCTCGGCATTCTCTGAGCTTGAATATGTATTCAGCATTGACAGCCTGATCAATTGATAAAGTAAAGGAGCATGAGATGGAACCTAGAAGCAGTAGCAGGATCACTGACATCAGAGCCAGAGATAGAATGCTCAGAAACGTAAGAAACGCAAAGCGCCGCGACTACCGCATGGACGGGTATGTGAACATGCTCAACAAGTATGGCATGCCGCAGGACAATTCTACAGCGTATGATTACCAGTCCGAGGGACTGATACCCGATCCGCTCCTCACCACGCAGTATGAGAGCAACGGCTTGTTTGCGATAATCATAGATGCTCCGGCAGACGAAGCCATGAAGCACGGCTTTGACCTCGGAATTGAGGACACTGACGTCAACTCGCTGATAAACAAGAAGCTGATCTCACTTGATTTTGCTGACAGATTTTCAACCGCCATAAAGTGGAGCAGACTTTACGGCGGTTCGATCATTGTCATGATGATTGATGACGGACGGCTTCTTGAAGAGCCTGTTGACTGGAGCAACGCCAGGGGAATTGACGAACTCCGCGTGTACGACAGGTCAGTTGTTCAGCCGGATTACATGTCACTGTACAGCGATTATGGTATGCTCGGTCAGCACAACCACAAGCTTTCCAAGTTCGGAACACCGGAGTACTTTTATGTGTACAGCATAACCGGCAACTTCAAAGTCCACGAAAGCCGCTGCCTGGTGTTCAAAAACGGAACGCTCCCCGAAAAAGCGATGACAGCAGAATACCGCTTCTGGGGAATACCTGAGTACCTGCGTATAAAAGATGCCATGCGTGAAACACTGACAACTCACTCCAATGCATCCAAACTGCTGGAGCGCAGTGTACAGCCCATCTATAAGATGAAGAACCTGTCACAGCTCCTGTCAACAGACGAAGGAGAAAACCAGGCACTCCGCAGGCTCCAGCTTATTGACATGTCCAGGGGCTTTCTCAACAGTATTGCCATAGATGGCGACGGCGAGGACTACAGCTTTCAGACTTTTTCAACCACAGGTATCTCCGAGGTCATTGACAGCTCCTGCAATATGCTGTCAGCAGTGACGAGGATTCCGCAGACCGTATTGTTCGGACGCTCCCCTGCCGGAATGTCTGCAACGGGAGAAAGTGACCTTGAAAACTACTACAACTTCATTGACAAGATCAGAAACAACATGGTGAAGCACAATCTTGAAATGCTCATTGACCTGATAATTGTATCAGCAGTAGCAGACCATGATCTTAATGAAGAACCCGAGTATGAAATAACGTTTGAACCTCTGTGGAGCCTGAGTGAAACAGAGCAGGCACAGGTTGACCAGATAAAGGCATCGACAGCGCAGACCAAGGCTGCAACGGCGCAGACCTACATAGATCTTGGTATTCTCGACCCGTCGGAGGTCAGAAATGGCTTGAAAGCCGAAGGCGACTATGCTATTGAAGATCTTATTGACGAAGATGACCCTGATCTTCCCCTCTCATATTCTGAAGCAGAAAACACAGCCCTCCCGGAGCCTATGGCAGCCGATACCGCAGAACCCCAACAAACTACACTCGCCGGAAGAATTGCTGACCATGGCGCGTATAATGACTATATGAAAGACCCGGACAATTCTCAGGGAAATGAAACAAACCGCTTGACAAAAGAAAATCCCTCTGCTATAATCAAATCACAAACCAATCAAACAGATGGTGGAGATGGCTCCGGAAACTTCGGACACAAAGGTGTTAAAGGTCAGGTCGGAGGATCTGCTCCGTCTGATAGCTCAAATCCGAAGCCATCTGCTAGTGGAAGTAATCCCGAGTGTACAGGGTTTTCAAGCGACAAACTTCTCAAAAAGCATGTAAATAAACACGCTCACGAATTTGGAATAACAAACGAAGATGACTATGTTGCAAAAGCCAAAAAATTTATCAAGCAACCTTGTTCTGATAAAATAGATGGATATGCCACAAAAGATGGAGAAGTAGTCCGCTTCAATCGTGAAACCGGAGAATATGGAAAAGGCACACCTGGAGGCAGCATAAAAACATATTTCATTGCCAAAAGGAATAAGAATACAGGTGAAGTCAATCTTGAACTTGCAAACAAGTATTTTGACAGTCTTAAAGAAAGTGAAGGTAACGACGATGAATGACACAAAAATTTGCCCTGTTTGCGGCAAATTCAAATTTGAAAGCGCCTCGATGGATATATGCGAAGTATGTGGCTGGCAGGACGACCCAATACAGCGTAAAAATCCTGACGAGGAAGAATGCGCAAACGAACTGAGCTTGAACGAGTATAAGAAGCGGTACATGGAAGGCACATTAGATCTTACACCTGATTACGGAGAAGAAAACTCCAACATCTGATACACGCCGCTGCCAACCAAGCCGTCTATGATATGGCTTTCAACCACTCCATCAAACGCAAAAATCCTATGGATTTCTATGAACACTAAGCGACAGAGCAATCTGCCGCTTTTTTATTGCAATGTAGCCCAAAGGTAAGGCAAGGGACTTTGACCCCCTCAATCCCGGTTCGACTCCGGGCATTGCAACCATTGGCTCACGCAGCCACAATTCCTCCTATGGGCGCCCCCGTTGTCAGCAGACAGCGAGGGCGTTTCATATGCAAGCTAATATGGGAACGCAGCGCGGCAAGATGACGCGCATACATGGCAGGTTCAAGTGTGAAAAGTGCCCCGGCATATCAATGGCATACAACTGTATAGCGATAGCAATATCGCGGAAGAAGTTAGGTGATTTCCTCACCTGCTTAAATCACCAGCGGGGGCAGGACCCGCCGTTCTCACCAAATTTCTTTTCTGTGTCAGAAATCAGGCAGAACAATGATTTTCGGTACAGAATTCGTCAAAGGAGATGAAAAAGTGAACAGAAATGCCATGAAGATGGCAACACAGGAAACGGTAAGGCAAAAGTTCCGTGGAAAGAAAACCCTGCGCTGCCGTTCGAATATCAGATACAAGGAAAATCTGGAACGCGAATATAAACGCCTCACACGCTCATACATGGCGATTATCTCCTCTACCCTTAAAACTACACTCCCGGAGATAAAAAAGCTGTCCTACGAGCGCACAGACGCGAAATCGAGCACCCCAGCGTCATACTACATATCTCCGCAGCTGAAAAAGGTGTTTGACAAAATGATGAAAGACATTAACGGCAAGATAGATGCCTTTGACCTGCGGACAAGGCTTGAACGCCTGACAAAGCTCACAAGGAAGCTTTCCATAGATGAGTGGAAACATGTTGTGTCAAGAACGCTTGGCATTGACCTGATGGACGACTATTACAATGGCGACTTCTACCGTGAGATATTAGAGAAATGGACAGACCAGAACCTGTCACTGATAAAATCTATCCCGCAGGAATGCCTGGCAGAAATGCAAGTGATCACTCAGAAAGGTTTTTCAGAGGGAAGAACAATAACAGCCATATCGAAAGATATTCAGAAAGCCTACTCCGTAAGCCGGAGCAAGGCTCTTTTTATTGCCCGCGATCAGATGGCGAAGCTGAACTCTGAGATCACTCAGTATCAGCAGAGAGACGCAGGAGTGAACCGGTATATCTGGAGCACATCAGGAGATGAAAGGGTGCGTGAAAGCCACGCGGCGCTTGATGGAAAAATATTCAGCTGGGACGCCCCGCCTGTCGTTGATAAAAAGACAGGACGGAGAGCACACCCTGGCGAAGATTTTCAGTGCCGCTGTGTTGCCCTGCCAGTATTTGACTATGACGATATAGACCTGCCCGTAAAAGGCAAGACAGAAACGGAGAAATAAATGACGATCATTGAAGCCATATGCGACCAGCTTGTACAGGAAGCCACAGCAGTCAAAAACACCACACAGACAATTGAAGGACTGCTCCAGCTTCCTGATCACAAGGGAGTGACTGACACCTTAGATGATATCAGGATAGAGAAAGTAGAGCACATTCAGAAGCTGACGCTTGCACTCGTCAGCCAGTTCTATGAAATAGGAGATGACCAAGATGACAAGCAATCTTAAAAGAGTTGTAAGGCTCGACAGCATAAAGCTGAACGCCACATACTTCACAGACGAAGGCTACCTTATAGACCACCCGATCGTTACGACGTGTGGGATATTTGAGTATACAAACCCAGATGGAACAATCCGCAGGGAACTCAGACTTCCCGAGGAGGTGTTCTCCTCTGCTTCCCTTGCAAGCTACAAGGGCAAGCCGATTATCATTACCCACGATGCCGGACTTGTTGACAAGAACACTGTCACCAAGGAGGCTATCGGAACGATCCTGTCAGAAGGCTACAGGGACGGAGATAATGTCAGGGCTGAGATAGTGATACATGATACCGACACCATGAAAGAGTGCGGACTCCGTGAGTTATCTCTCGGCTACAATCTCACCCTTGATGAAACGCCCGGTGAATGGAACGGCGAACCCTATGATGCTGTGCAGAGGAACATTGAGATCAACCATCTGGCACTGGTAGGCTCAGCAAGAGCCGGAGAAAATGCCCGTCTCAACATAGACGGAAAAACCGAAGGAGGTAAACCTATGTTCAAGAAGAACAGAAAGAGAACAGACGAAGATGACAACATCATCAACGCAACACCGCAGCCTGCCGATGAGAGCAACGCAGATGATGATGAGATGAACGCCCCGCCCGTCGATGGAGCGGCAGCTGACAGCGATGAACCCGAAACCCTTGAAGATAAGGTTCAGATGGTCAAGGACAGACGCGACCGCCGCGATGCGGAAGATCAGCCCACCGACAACGAAGCTGCGCTCGGCGTTATCGCTCAGCAGAACGAGGATATCCAGACCCTGCTTGACTGCATTGACGAACTCCAGGCAAGAAAGGACTTCGACGACACCGAGAACCCCGATGACAAGCAGAACACCGATGAAGATGACGATGAAGCCAACGCCGACGATGACGAGAGCCAGTCCGGCAGTCTGAACATGGACAGCGTAGACAGCATCGTATCTCAGAAACTGGAGCTGTGCCGCATTGCCGATAAGATCCACCTGGACGGCGTTGAGAGAATGAGTATCACCGCTGCCAAGAAGGCAATCATCAAGAAGGCAAAGCCCGGAGTTCGTCTTGATGGCAGAAGCAAGGCGTACATTGATGCCATGTATGATATCACTAAGGAAGCCATCAACAAGAAGCGCAACACTGACGATCAGCGCCGCCAGATGTTCAACGGCGACTCCAGGAGCAAGGCTCCCAGCGGTATGACTGCTGCAAACAAGGCGCGTCAGGCTATGATCAACAGACAGAACGGAGGTAACAAGTAATGAGCGCACAGACCAGTTACAATTATGCCATGCCGAAAGGCTCGGCAGGCAGCATTTATGACCTCAGCCCCTACACCATCAACACCAGAAAGGTTGAAGCTGATGACGGCGCAGTCGGTTTCGGTATGGGTGTCGTAATAGGCACCGCAGCCGGAACAGGCATTGCACTCCCCACAGAGGAGTCCACCATTGCCAAGTTCGAAGGCATCACCGTGAACGGCTACACCACCGAAATGGACATGGAAGGCAACACAGTTGTCAAGAAGAATGCTTCTATCGGCGTCATGGAACACGGCAAAGTGTGGGGCAAGATCAAGAGCGGACTGACTATCACATACGGCGACGCTGTCCATCTTATCCTTTCCGGAGATGATGCTGGCAAGTTTACCAACGTTTCTTCCGCAACCACTCCCAAAACCGTTCAGATCACCGGAGCAAAGTTCATCGGCACAAAGGGCGATGGCGATGTTGCTCCCATTTCCCTTGCCTAAAAGGAGGTACACATATGAGATTTGATGCAAACGACCCGAAAGCAACCTATGATCCCGCCGACTATGCGGCGCTGAGAGCTTCGTCCATTCCTTCTGCACTTGCCATCACCGGCAGACAGCGCTTTGACTCCAACGATGACGCTTCCCTGTTCTTCGCAAGAGAGCTTGACTATATCAAGGCTAAGACCTATGACAAGCTCTACCCTGAGCTGACCGCGATCAACCTTTTCCCGATCACAAACGATGTTGACGCAGGTGCTGAAACAACCACCTACTACAGCTACGATAAGCAGGGCATGGCAAAGATCATCTCCAACTACGCAACTGACCTGCCGAGAACCGACGCAAAGGGTAAGCCCACAACCATTCCGATCAAGTCTGTCGGCGACAGCTACGGCTACTCCATACAGGAAATGAGAGCTTCCCGTATGGCTGGAAAATCCCTTGACGCGCGCAAGGCTGAGTCCGCCAGATACGCCAGCGATTACATGATCAACAAGATCGCATGGGCTGGTGACGCTGATACTGGGCTTATCGGCGTTCTGTCAATCGGCAATGATATACCGCTGTACACTATTCCGGCAAACGGTAAGGACGGCTCCAGCGAAGCATCAACAAAGTGGGCTGACAAGACCGCCGCGCAGATCCTTGATGATATCAACGGCATGCAGAAACATGTCGCAAAGATAACACACAATGTCGAGCGCCCTGACACTCTTGTCCTTCCTGCCGATGTTTACATCGACATCAGCACCAGACAGATTGAGAACACAGGTTTCACTGTAAAGAAGTTCATTCTGGAAAATGCTCCGTTCCTGAAGGATATCGTTCCGGCTCCTGAGCTTCAGGCTGACTCGACAGACATCAACCCCTTCGGCGCTCAGGGAAAGAACGTTGCCTTCCTGTTCACCAAGGATCCCGACAAGATCGCTATCGAAAATCCCCTGCCCTTCATTCAGCACCCCGTTCAGCCCGAAGGTCTGGAGATGGTAGTTCCCTGTGAAGCAAGAACCGCAGGCGCAGTTATCTACTATCCGCTGTCCGCGCTCATCGCTGTAGGCATTTAAGGAGGAAAAACGACAATGACAGTAAAGAACACAAGTTCAAAGATTATCGCATTTGGAAGCAACACACTGCTCCCCGGAGACACCTGTGATCTTGACAAGAGCTGGGAAACCAACGATGTTGTCAAGATGTACATGGAGATGAATATGCTCCAGCGTGTGGAGGCTGCTCCCGGCGTGACACCCGATACCGACAGCAATACCACCGGCGAAACCGCAAAAGAGCCTGAGGTAAAGGAAACCAAGTCCAAGAAGTAAGTGAGGCACTCATGTCACCGCTAGAGATATTCCGAATTGTCGCTCAGGAATTCGCAAGCCTATCCGACGAGATTGTAAACCAGTGGATAGAGCTGTCTAAGCCGCTCATAAGCGAAAACAAATTCGGAAACACATACAACCAATCCCTCGCGTATCTCGCAGCACACAAGCTCAAATTGGCTGGCTATGGTGACACATCAACCGGAAACATAGACGACGCTCTCAGAGTTTCTTCATACTCTGAGGGCGGAACGTCTATCAGCTATTCAACCTCACAGAGTGGAGTAAGTGCTGTTGACGCCGAATACACGCTGACAGTGTATGGACTCCAGTTCCTAACGATACGCAGAACAAGAGTGATCCCGATAATCTCATCTGCGGAAGCAACGGAGGTTTAAGAATGGCAGGACATGATAAGATCACCAAAGACGGAGCGCGCTTTCGTGCTGAAATGAACAAGCTGAAAAAGCTTCAGGTAAGGGTAGGCTTTCAGCGCGGCAAAGCGAAAGGCAAAGATCACAGCGGAAAGGAAACCGAGGTTGACATGTGCGACATTGCCATGTTCAATGAACTCGGAACTTCAACATCGCCGTCAAGACCTTTCATGCGTCAGAGCGTTGACAAGAATGCTGAAAAGATAAATCGGTTTATGAAGTCCCAGCTCCAGCGAATAAAGAACGGTCAGGCAACGGCAGAAGATGTGATGAAAGCCATCGGAACATTTCAGAAAGGGCTTGTCCAGAAAGAAATAAGAGATGGCGAATTCGAACCTAACGCACCCTCAACCATCAGCAAGAAAGGCTCCAGCAAGCCGCTGATAGACACAGGTCACATGCGGCAGTCGGTGAACTTTGTAATATGCAAGAAAGGAGACTTCGACTGATGAATCTTTGGAAGAAGCAGTACACTATCCGCTCCTATACAAGACAGAAAGCCAAACGTGGGTATGTAGCCAAGACATACACGGACAGGCTCGTGTCGCTTGACATACAGCCGCTTTCTGCAAGCACCACCACAGTTGGAGCAGAAGGATCCAGAACTCCCGAAAGGATAGTCGCCTATGGCGAGTCCATAATCAGGACAGCTGACGCCAGGAACGGAATACTCGCGGACCGGGTGTTCTATAACGGCGAATGGTATGAATGCGAAAGCAGTGAGTTCTACGGGAATACACCGCTTGCGCATTTCGTTTCAACCTTCGTAAAGGTGCCTGAAAGCGCACCCGACCCTGTTTCCCCTGTCCAGGAGGAAGCCGATGGAGATACCTGAGCTTCGTGATGCCCTGTTGGATATTGTATCATCTTTCTTTGCAGAAACGGAAGTTATATGGGCTGAACAGCAACAGACTGTCAAGCCCTCGCTTCCGTTTGTAATGATCAAGCTAAGCGGGATCAGTTCCGCGCGTTCTGCGATCATTCCGTCTGACAGCAGCGACCTGTACTGTAAACCCGCAACCGCAAAGCTTGAAGTGCAGCTGTTCACTCAGGGCAGGATTATCCAGGACGAAGGCTACACAGAAAACACTGCATCAGCTGACATGATGGACTTCATCTGGTACGTTGACTCTCAGTCTGTGACGGACAAATGCTCTGAACTTGATATCAGCATAGAGCGGTCAGGAGATATCGTTGAAACCACCCAGCTTGTAGATAATCAGTTTGAGTACAGGGCGATGCAGGAATTTGATGTAAGCTTCACGACAATCAGGCGCGGACGCGCTTGTATTGCTCCGGAAACAGGAAAAGCAAGTTTCCCCAACAGCAGCGGCGGAGGAACTGAACAAATGGCTTCCGAAATCACCGGAACCATAGAGAAAGTAAATTTTAACGAGGAGGACAAGCAATGACATTACTTGACAGATTAGTCAACGTAAAGATCAGCATAAGTTCTGCCGTGCCCGACAGCACCAGCTTTAACTATCTGCTGATCGTTGGAGCAGCACCGCTCCAGTCACCCGAGGAAGCGCCGCCCGATGTCGGCGTGTACTATTCGTTTGACGACGTGACAAATGCAGGCTGGAAGATATCAGATGACAAGGTGGCGAAAGCCGCTTACGTTGCGTTTGCGAACGGCGCAGACAAAATCTATATTGCAGTGCGCAAGGTAACAGCTTCCACACCGGAGAATATCGAAACCACTCTTGCAAGAGCGCTCACCGTTGACGGCTGGTACGGCATAGCCATTGTCGATGAAAAGGAAGGCGATATAGCCAAGGCTTCTACATGGACTGAAACCCAGGAGAAGATCTTCTGCTTTGCCACCACCGAAACCACAAATCCGGCAGGCACTCAGGCAATGCGTTCAATCGGCATATACACCGACAGCACAGGCTACAATCCCTTTATTCATGTCGCTGCCCTTGCCAAATGCCTGGGCTATGACGCAGGCTCTGAAACCTGGGCGTACAAGACACTGGCTCAGATCACGCCGGTATCTCTTTCCAACTCTCAGATCGACGCTCTTGACGGGCAGTCGCTCAATTACTACCTTGCATGCGCTGGCAGAAACATTCTGCTCACTGG
>Ga0129310_1001550_pt1 | contig 19636 bp, 16 predicted proteins | sample Go1ome_2_FD_94433 | JGI IMG/M metagenome (GOLD analysis project Ga0129310, IMG submission 94433) | Western lowland gorrila individual fecal microbial communities from Wisconsin, USA - Go1022A metagenome | ecosystem: Host-associated > Mammals > Digestive system > Large intestine > Fecal | place...
GACTATCCCTTTAGCACACCAGCTGAAAATGCTGTAAACAAAAGGATAATTGAGCACCATACGCCAACCACCTTAAGTTCTGTAAAACCGCCGTTTTTGTGGTGTGTCAGCGGGATAACCACGTAATAAATTTCGGGAGGAAAAATATGAAACGACCAAACTTCATGCAGGGACGATACGGCTTTGACACGCTTTTCTTTGCGAATACAGCCCTCTGTCTGCTGATCGCGCTGCTGGGATACACAGTCCTCTGGAGGATACCGCACGTTGATGCACATTCAGTGATAGCATTATCTGGGCTTTACATGATAATCAACATATCAAGGGTATTCTCGAAAGACATCGGCAAACGTGAGAACGAGAACCTGCGGTTCACGATGCGTATGAACTCTTTGTTCCGACACAGTAAACCTGCAAACAGCTTCGACCCGCGCAGTGCGGTACGCCCTGTCAGAGGGGCACACACGGCTTCTGCAAGGTGCAGCTGCGGCGCTGAACTGCCCACACCGGAGGGCAGCGGGCGGCAGATAGTCGTATGCCCTGTTTGCGGCAGCAGAAATCTGGTAAAGAAATAGCGCGGCGACAAAAAAACCGACTGCCATGCAGGACAGTCGGTCAGCAGATATCATTCAGTCTTTGCCCTTAAGTACAGGTGACAGCGGTTTGTAGATGACCATCGTCACCACAGCACAGAGAACACCCTTTACGAATGTGAAAGGCAGGTTGAACATGCAAAGCGCCTGAAAAGTGCTCTCAACATTTGCATTGAGCTGACGGTACATGCCCAGTATAGCAGCTTCGCCGCCGAAAGCCTTGAAATATATCGGGTAAACGATGAAGTAGTTCAGCGGCAGGCTGATGACTGTGAACACCAGCGCACCGACAACGCATGCAATAACAGCATATTTTCTGGTCCTGTGGTTTTTGTAGATAAGACCGGCTGTCAGGCAGAACGCCGCAGAGGTCACAAAATCGAAGATATTACCTATACCCATTGTAGTGCCTGCGCCCTTTATCATAAGCTGCACCACATTCTTTATCAGGCATACGACCACGCCCTCAACGGGACCCAGTGCAAAGCTTGCCAGCAGCGAGATGACATTGGAAAGATCCATCTTGATGAAGTCAGGCATCAGCGGCACAGGGAAATCAAGGTAGTACACCACAGTCGCGATGGCACTGAGCATTGCCATGACCACCAGCTTGCGAGTGGTAAAAAAAGGTGTTTTCTTTGCTGTGACAGTATTTGACATAACTTATTCCTCCAAATAATACATAAATATTCGGGAGAAACGATAAAAAGCCCCCAAGCATGCACTCGGGGGCTTTGTTTGCGAAAAAATGTCGTTTCTTCCATCCGGACTCTTACCGTCGGTTCGGGAATCTCACCCGATCAGCGCAATTTTGTGCGGTCGAGGACTTACGCGGTCAGCTTGCCGCGATCACCTCCGGTGTGGAATCACACCACCCCTGAAACATATTATCTATCTGCGATGCGGAAAATTATTCCTCAGTATCATCGTCATCGTCAGAGAAGTCGAACTCAAGGCTCTCGCCGCAGTTTGGGCACTCTATCGAACCGTTTTCGACCATCTTGTCGTCCATAACGATAGTTTCACCGCATGAAGGACATACACACTCATACAGAGTATCATCATCGAAAACATCATCGTCATCGTCTTCATCATCGTAGTACTCTTCATAGAAGTCGTCTTCCAGATCAGACAGATCATCACTGAGGCTGTCAACAACATCAACAGTTTCGTCAGCCAGAACAGTGACATCCTCGATAGCCTTAGCCATCTCTTCCATCAGTTCAGCCATAGCCTTTAAGACCTTGCCCTGATCGGTGCTCTCGTCGATCTTCATGCCTTCCATAAGACCCTTTATATAAGCCGCCTTATTGCTCAGTTCCATAATAGCAACCTCCTAACTCGAAGAAGTCAGTTAAAATCTTATGCACGCTCCATGTACTCGCAGGTACGTGTGTCGATCCTGATCCTGTCACCTGTGTTGATGAACAGAGGAACTCTGATCTCAGCGCCTGTTTCAACAGTTGCAGGCTTGGTAGCGTTGGTAGCTGTGTTGCCCTTCTCGCCCGGCTCGGTCTCGGTAACTTCCAGATCTACGAAGAAAGGAGGCTCAACGCCGAATACCTGACCCTTGTAGGACAGTATCTTGCAGACCATGTTCTCCTTAACGAACTTGAAGTTATCGGAAAGCTCGCTCTTGTTTACAGGGATAAGCTCATAAGTTTCGGAATCCATGAAGTAATACAGATCACCGTCGCTGTAGGAATACTCCATATCCTTTCTCTCCACGTAAGCGGTAGGGAACTTTGCGGTGGGGTTGTAAGTCTTTTCGTTGATGGAACCTGTTATAACGTTCTTTACCTTAGCCCTTACGAACGCAGCGCCCTTACCGGGTTTTACGTGCTGGAACTCAACTATCTGCATTACATTGCCGTCCTCCTCGAACGTCATACCATTTCTGAAATCGCCGGCTGTTACCATATTATTAGTACCTCCATAATATTCTCAAAATTTCCTGTCCAAATCGAATTTGCACATTTACATATGATAATCATACCACATTTCACCTTACATTTCAAGTCTTTTAAAAAACTTTTTAAAATTTATTATCATTCTTTCTGATACCTTGCGTGTAAATTCCCCATGATTGACACTTTCGCGGTTAAAGGCAATACAACTTTTTGTGAAAAAGAGAAAAGATTATTAATATTTGAATATACCTCTTTAATTTGAAAGTCAGTTGTGCTATAATAGGCTTTGTGAGAATTTAAGAGAAGTACAAATATATCTGACGCAGGTGCGCAGACGAAGCGAATATAATATGAAATTTTTTATCAAACGGAGGATAATCAAATGAACATTGCAGTTGCTCAGTCGGGCGGACCGACCTGCGCCATCAACGCTTCTTTGGTAGGGGTGTTCAAGGAAGCACTGAAAACCCCTGAAATAGACGCTGTTTTCGGCTCTATCAACGGTATCGAGGGTATGATAAAGGACGAACTTATGGACCTTAAGCTGGTCATACGCACCAACGAGGACATGGAACTTCTCAGGCAGACCCCATCGACGGTTCTGGGTTCGTGCAGGTACAAGCTGCCCGCAGTTGAAACAGACGATGAAGTTTACAAGAAGATACACGAGAACCTCACCAAGCACCGCATCGAGGCTTTTTTCTACATCGGCGGCAACGATTCGATGGACACAGTGGACAAGCTGTCAGCTTATCTCAAATCGGTGGGTTCTGATATAAAGGTCATCGGAATACCGAAGACCATCGACAACGACCTGCCTGTTACCGACCACACACCCGGTTTCGGTTCGGCGGCTAAGTACGTGGCGGCTACTGTACAGGAGATAATCCGCGACAGTTCGGTTTATTCGATAGAATCAGTCACCATAATTGAGATAATGGGCAGACATGCGGGCTGGCTGACGGCTTCGACCTGTGTTTTAAGGGCAAATGACGAGATAGCGCCTCACCTTATCTACCTGCCCGAGTGCAATTTCTCGGCTGAGAAGTTTTTAGAAGATGTTCGCAGTATGCAGGCTAAGCACAAAGCGGTCATTGTGGCAGTGTCGGAGGGTGTTAAACTTCCGCAGGACAGCAAAAGACCTGTGGCAGTGGACAATTTCGGTCACGAATACCTTTCGGGCATCGGCAAGAGCCTTGAACAGCTGGTCAAAGACCACATCGGGTGCAAGGTGCGTTCGATAGAACTGAACGTTATGCAGCGCTGTTCATCGCACATCTGCTCGAAGACCGACATTGACGAGGCTGAACATATCGGCAGTGAGGGCGTAAAGCGCGCGCTTGCGGGCGAAACGGGCAAGATGATGGTCTACAAGCGCCTGAGCGATGTACCTTACGTTATCACTATTGAAAGCGCTGAGGCTTCTGCGGTGGCAAACAAGGAAAAATTCTTCCCGCGCCGCTGGATAAACGATGCGCAGAACGACATTCTGCCCGAAGCGGAGAAGTACTTTCTGCCGCTGATACAGGGCGAAGTAAAGATCGCCATGAAGAACGGCATGCCTGTTCATTTCAAGCTGAAATAAGGATCGGATATAAATATCATGCCCCTGAGTGTTGCGGTGAACGCTCAGGGGCATTTTTATTATGGTTATCACGCCTGCGGCGGGAGAAATATATACAACGCTTATAGCAATCCAACTATTTAAATTCACAAAATCCAGTCGCAAAAGCTCGGATATATGGATTTTGTGACTGGATTTTGTCTGAATTTTAAGGCGGATTGCTATAATTATCCTTTTGTTTACCGCATTTTCAGACGGTGTGCTAAAGGGATAACCTTTTTTAAGGTATAATTTATAGCAAACCGCCCCGAACAGCATTGTTCGGAGCGGTCATAATGCCTTTTGGCAGGCATTTTATATGCAGATAAGTTCTTTTTCTGCGAGAGTCATGTTCTCACAGCCGCCTGCTTTGACGATGACAAAGTCCTCTATGCGCACGCCGAACTCACCTTCAAGGTAGATGCCCGGCTCAACGGTTATGATGGAATTTTCGGGCAGAACGAACTTTGATGACGGTGAAGCGTAGGGCTGTTCATGTATCTCAATGCCGACACCGTGACCGAGCGAGTGTCCGAAAGCGTCGCCATAGCCCTCTGCGGCGATGAGATCTCTTGCGGCGGCATCGAGGTCTTTGCCCGAAATACCTGCTTTTACCGCATCAAGACCTGCCTGCTGTGCGCGAAGTACGATATCATAGACTTTGCGCATCTTCTCGGTAGGTTCACCGACACAGACAGTTCTGGTCATATCGCTGTGGTAGCCGTCAACGACTGCGCCGAAATCCATCAGCACGAACTCGCCGCTCTGCACCTTTCTTTCGGAAGGCACACCATGCGGCAGAGAGGTATTCGGACCGCTGAGGGCGATGGTATCAAAGCTGAGGGCTTCTGCACCGTGTGACAGCATGTAGTAGTCAAGTTCCAGCTGTATCTCCTTTTCAGTCCTGCCGACCTTGATGAAGTCCAGCATATGCTCCAGTCCTGCCTCAGCTATGCGCTGAGCGGCTATCATCTTGTCAGTTTCGTCAGATGTCTTGACCATCCTCAGCTGACGAATGATGACCCCAAATTTTCCGTCTGCGGGTATCTCCGCTTTCAGCCGTTGACGGTAGGCGGCAAGGTCGCTGACGGTGCAGGTCTGGCTGTCTATGGCGATGGTCTTTGCGCCGTGTTTCTCGATAAGCTCATTCAGCTGGGCATATTTTCCAGCGCTGCTCTCTTCCAGCAGAACAGTGCAGTCCTTGACGGTATTTCTCGCCTTTTCGATATAGCGGAAGTCGATTATAAGATAGCTTTCCTCAGGGAAGACAAGGACAGTACCCGCGCTTGACTTCATGCCTGTGAAGTAGCGTCTGTTGACTTCATCTGTGATGATGCCGCAGTCAGCGGCTTCTTTTATGCGCGACTGTAATTTTTCAAGCCTGTTCATTTTCCTCACTCGCTTTCCATCTGTAATTGAGGGCATCGACTGCCATAAGGTAGCTGTACTTGCCGAAGCCGCTTATCTGACCCACACATACAGGTGCGATAACGCTTTTTTCGCGGAACGCATCGCGGGCGTGGATATTGCTGAGGTGGACTTCCACAACGGGTATCTTGATGGCGGCTATGGCATCTCTGATAGCGTAGCTGTAATGGGTATAAGCGCCCGCATTCAGCACAACGCCGTCAAACTTTTTACGCGCGAGGTGTAGTTCATCGATGATCTCGCCCTCGTGGTTCGACTGAAAGACCTCACAGTGCATGCCGTAGCTAAGTGCGTGGGAAACTATCTCGTCATTGATGCTCTCAAAGGTATCCGTACCGTAGACACCGGGTTCTCTTTCGCCCAGAAGATTGAGGTTAGGACCGTGGATAACAAGTATTTTTTTCATATATATCACCTTTCTGTGGTTAAAATATTCGGTTTCAGCCGCCTTGACGGTTTGCGCTTTTTCATCAAAACAAGGCGGAACGATGCTGACATCGCCCGCCTGAATTTTTTATGCCAATGCTTTGAGTGAGTACTTTTCGGTATACTCTTTCAGCTTATTCTCATACACCGCTGTACCATGCTTATGCAGGTCATCGAGGTATTCATGCTTTTTAAGAGTTTCATACTGCTGTTTTGAAGAGATGAGATACACCGCGATATTCGAGCAGTGGTCGGATATCCTCTCGACATTGGTGAGGATATCGAGGAAATGAATGCCCACATCGATAGCACACAGACCCTTCTTTGAACGGTCGATATGCACAGCTTTGAGTTCTTCCACCAGACGGTCTACCACCTCTTCGAGGGGTTCTATCTCGGTCAGGACGGTCATATCCATAGTTTTTGTGGCTTCTATCGCAAGGTCGATTATCTCAGCGATAGCGCCGTTCACGACTTCAAGTTCACTGTTGGCGCGGTCGGAAAATCTTGCTTCCTCTTCATAGAGAACGCCCGCAGTTTCGCTGATATTCACCGAGTAGTCGCCTATACGCTCAAACTCGCTTATCAGGTGGAACAACGTGGTGACCATGCGTCCCTCGTCCTCGTTAAGACCGCAGTCATTGAGTTTGATAAGGTACTGACCGACTCTGTCCTCCAGTCTGTCCAGCAGTTCCTCACGCTCATTGACTTTCTCGACCTCTTTGAGGTCATATTTATCGAACAGTCCGCAGACTGCCTCAAAATTCTTCTTTGCATAGATACCCATCTGCACGACAGCCTCTTTGCACTGCGCGATAGCCACGTTGGGAGTGACAAGAAAGCGCTCGTCCAGAAGGTCTTCCTTTGAGAAAACGTCCTCTTCCTCACCGGGCTTATCACGTACAGTGATGCAGGCAAGTTTTTCAAGCAGACCTGCAAATGGTATGAAGATGGCTGTTACAGTCACGTTGAATATGGTGTGGAAATTAGCTATATCGCCGTCATCGAAGCCCTTGTCCCAGAACGGCCAGCCGATAGTGAACTGAACAGTATATATAACTATGAGGAACAGTATCGTACCGATGAGGTTGAAGTAGAAGTGCAGCAGTGCCGCTCTCTTAGCGTTCTTTGAGGATTTCAGCGACGAAAGCAGAGGTGTTGCGCATGTGCCTATGTTCGTGCCCATGATTATCGGGAATGCCGACGCGAAAAGCACCGCGCCGCCCGAACTGCTTGCTATCATCTGGAGTATTCCGACAGCCGCCGCCGATGACTGTGTGCATATCGTTACAACGATGCCTACCAGTATACCCAGTGCAGGGTTCTGTAAAAATCCGAATATCGTCTTTACTGTTTCGGGTTCTTTGAACAGTGGTCCTATGGCATTCTTCATCGTGGTTATTCCCGTGAAAAGTATCGCCACGCCCAGCAGTATCTCGCCGATGGTCTTGTACTTGTTCTTCTTCGAGAACATTATTATGCCCATGCCCGCGATGGCGAGCAGTGCTGACAGATTAACGGGATTTATCAGATTTATCAGAAAATTATCCGACTCGCCCACACTTGCGAGCCTCAGTATATGCGCCGTCATCGTAGTACCGATGTTTGCGCCCATTATTATTCCCACAGCGCCCCTCAGTTTCAGAAGCCCTGCGTTTACCAGACCGATGACGATGACCGTAGTAGCCGTTGAGGACTGCACTGCCGCCGTCACGATAGCGCCGAACAGCACGCTTGTGAAGATGTTGCCCGAAACTTTGGCAAGCACCTTTTCCATCAGACCGCCCGCTGTCTTTTCAAGACCCGAACTGAGTGTGTTCATACCGAACATGAACATTGCAAGACCGCCCACAGCGACCAGCACACTGAATAGATTTGACATATTTTTACTCCTTGTTACTTTCCTCCTGACAGCCACCCGACTGCCTTATCCTGACCTTATTATACTCTCACACCATAAATTATAACTTAAAAACAAATGCTTGTCAATTGACTGCCCTTTAGAATGAATGGCGGCTAATACTGTTCAAACTTATTTATCATGTACAATTGTGGTACTGCACAGAACATTGATAAACAAGACAGGGATAACAAGCGGGAGGCACAGCGTTTGCATGCTGCAAGACCTCTGCGGCAGGAATGGACAGAAAATGCGATAAAACTCCCATTCTTTCAGTGCGCAGTCGGTGTTTGAATGGCGGCGGGAACAGTCGAAAAAAATATGCAAAAAGTCCTTGAAAAAAAGGCGGGAATGTTGTATAATAGAAAATGGGGTCATTTGCATATACTGACCTTTGGAGAAATAACGTGTATTTAGGTATTATTTTCAGGAGGATCGTTATTATTAAATGGAGAACAGAAAAGAAGACCTTGCTAAGATGATAGCGCGAAACATGTCGCTTGCAGAGGATACGGACAGTGTTCCTGTGATGGCTTCGGGCGTTACCGATTTCGGTGAGGACGCATTTGATGACTACGCCTACGCAAGCACAGCAGGCGGGGTCAGAACTGCGAGGAGGAGCACTTCGGGCGGCACTTCAAGGAGCGCTCAGAGAAAGAGCGGCAGTTCTTCGGGCAAAAAGAAGAGCAGCGGCACAAAAAAGTCGGGCAGCGGCAAGAAGACCTCTGCTGCGGCTAAGGGCAGCACCGCTTCAAAAAAGAAAAAGAAGAAAAAGAAAAAAGGCATGTCGGGTACACAGGTGGCACTTATCTGCACAAGCGTGGTACTGGTGGGTGCAATAGCATCGGTGGGCATTTATTTCATCGGCAAAAAGTCATATGAAGATGCTTTCCTCGACAACACCTACGTTGCAGGCGTTGATGTGGGCGGCATGGACAAGGAACAGGCTGTGGCTGAACTAAAAAAGAAAGCTGTTGTGCCTGAAACTTTCGTAATAACCAAAAAGGACGGCTCGGCACTGAGCATAAAACTGGCTGATATCGGTTATGTTGACAATACCGAAGAAGCTGTCGGCAAACTGTATGATGAGCAGGATCGCGGCAAATGGCTGGATGCAAAGTTCGACAAGGAAGAGTTCGACCTGACCAACGATTTCCACTATGACAAGAAAAAGCTGGAAGAACTGCTGGCACACAAACTTCTGAAAGACCAGAGAGCCACTGCACCAAAGGACGCTTACATCACCCGCAACGACAACGGAAGTTTCAGCGTTGTGGGCGAATCAGACGGCGATACCATCGATGAGAACAAGATACAGCTTCTATATGACCATGTGGAGAGCGAACTTGACAAGATGAATTTCGACATCGCCATCGGTTCGCTGGACTGCTACAAGACCGCTAAGGTCAAGGCAGAAGAACTGTCAGAGGAGTGTCAGAAACTCAACAATCTTCACAATATGCAGATCAGCTTTGATTTTATCATCGGCAATGAACTGATAGACGGCGAACAGGTGATGGAATGGGTATCATTTGACGAAGATGCACCCGTTGAAACGCTGGAGATAGACCGCGATGCGATAGAGCATTATGTTGAACTGCTGGCAGACAAGTACGACACTTTCGGCAAGGACAGAGAGTTCAAATCGACCAGCAGGGGCGTTATAACTGTACCGCAGGGTCAGGGCTGCTATGGCTGGTGGCTCGACCAGAAGGGCATGACCAATTTCATCGTCAACTGCATAGAAGAGGGTGAGTCGGTCAGCACAGACCCAATATGGTATGTGAACCCCGATTCGACTTACAGCTACACCTGTAACAAGGACTGGCTGACTTCCACAAAGGATTTCGGGGACACTTACTTCGATGTTGACCTGAGTGCACAGCATCTATGGTATTATGAAAACGGCGAGATGAAGATGGAGAGCGACTTCGTTTCGGGCTACCCCAGCGAGTCGAGGAACACACCGGCAGGCGTATACAAGCTGTGGCTGAAAGAGCGCGGCAAAACGCTGGTGGGCAGTTCTGACGGGCAGTCATACGCTTCATACGTTGAATTCTGGAACTACATAAGCACCATCGGTATAGGTTTCCACGATGCTTCATGGCAGAACGGCGTGTTCGGCGGAACTAAGTATCAGTCAGCAACATGGGGCAGTCACGGCTGTATAAACCTGCCATATGATGCGGCTGAATACATATACAACAATGTGGCATATGATGTGCCAGTGTTCGCATACTGGTAAAAAGAAGCTGAGTCCCTCTGTGATATATTTCGGCAGGGACGGGTCATACTATATTAATAGCAGTTCTTTCAGCTTAGTTTTTTAATATAAAACTGCTTATATCTGATAAGGAGTCAACTATGAAAAAAGAATTTGCGATAGTTATCGCAGCGCTGCTGACCGTTTCGGTGCTGGCAGGCTGCGGGCATAAAGACAAGAAGAAAAAGCCCAAGACCAATGACAAGTCTGAAAGCAGCACTGATATCACCACCGACGGCGAAGAGGAATTCTACACGGTGGGCGTTCTGGAGGACTTTGATGAGGCTGAACCTTCTGTCATAAACGGGCTGATACTTGAGTCGCAGTCGGGGTGGAAAAATGTGGACACCATCGACACGATGGCGGAAAAGGGCTTCACCAAAGAGCCGCCGCTGTACACATTTGAACTGGACGAAGTATTTGAGATGTATATAGACACTGAGGTCGAGGACGGCTGGAACGTCTACATAATACGCCATGACGACGAACTGGATATGACCACGCTGGACGAGGATAAGCTGTATCAGCTGAGCGAGCAGGACGGCTGCTCGAACAGGCTGGGCAACACCCCAGACAGGGAGTATCACGGAGATATCGGCGGTATGTGTGTGGCATCGGATATATCAAGTGAGGGCGACTACGACATGTTCTTCGTGCGCGGCGGCAAGATCGACAGCCATATAGGTCTGGAGATAACGGCAACTGCGGAAGACATGGGCTGATCGACGGCAAACAAAAAGGGGAAATGCTCACGCTCTTTGCGTAGAGAGCGTTTCCCCTTAAATTTTACAGAAAAGAGGTAAACAACATGACTGAACTTAACTACACTATGCTCTGTGACTTTTATGAGTTGACTATGGGCAACGGCTACCTGCTCAGCGGAATGGACAAGAAGACAGCATATTTCGACCTGTTCTTCCGCCGTGTGCCCGATGAAGGCGGCTTTGCTGTGGCATGCGGGCTTGAACCGATAATCGACTACATTGAAGACCTGCACTTTTCTGAAGCTGATATCGAGTTTCTCAGGGGCAAGGGCGTTTTCAGCGAGGAATTTCTCGCGTATCTGAAAGATTTCAAATTCACGGGCGATGTGTGGGCTGTGCCTGAGGGTACGGTAGTTTTCCCGAATGAACCGATAATAACAGTACGCGCACCCGCGATACAGGCACAGCTGATAGAAACTTACCTTTTGCTGTGCATCAACCACCAGTCACTTATCGCCACAAAAGCTAACCGCATCGCGCGGGCGGCACAGGGTCGGGCGGTGAGCGAATTCGGTTCGCGAAGGGCGCATGGTGCTGATGCGGCTATACTTGGCGCAAGGGCGGCAGGTATCGGCGGCGTGCTGAACACTGCCTGCACCATCACTGACCAGCTTTACGGCTTCCCTGCCACGGGCACGATGGCGCATTCATGGGTGCAGATGTTCGACAGCGAGTATGACGCTTTCGCGGCATACTGCAAATGCTATCCCGACAGTACCGTACTGCTTGTTGACACTTTCAACGTACTGAAAAGCGGTATACCCAACGCGATAAAGGCTTTTGACGATGTGCTCAAGCCGCTTGGCAAGCGTCCGCTGGGGGTAAGGCTTGATTCGGGCGACATCACATACCTTTCCAAAAAGGCGAGAAAAATGCTGGACGATGCGGGATACCCCGACTGCAAGATAATCGCATCAAATTCGCTGGACGAGTATATAATCCGCGATATGATATTTCAAGGGGCTGAGGTTGACGGCTTCGGCGTGGGCGAAAGGCTCATAACTGCCAGAAGCGAGCCTGTTTTCGGCGGCGTTTACAAGCTGGTGGCTGTTGAGGACGAGAGCGGTAACATCACCCCGAAGATAAAGATAAGCGAGAACGTGGTGAAGATAACCAACCCGCACTTCAAGAAAGTCTACCGCATATACGACAGGGAGAACCACAAAGCCATCGCTGACCTGCTGTGCGTACACGATGAAAAGCTTGACGAAAGCAAACCGCTGACTCTCTTTGACCCCAACTACACATGGAAGAAAAAGACAGTCACAGACTTTGAGGTGCGCGAACTGTTGGTACCGATATTCGAGGGCGGCAGGCTGGTCTACAAAAAGCCCGCCTACAAGGATATAGTCGCTTATGCCAAAACAGAGGTGGAAAGTTTGTGGGACGAAGTCACACGATTTGAGAACCCGCACAACTACTATGTTGACCTTTCGCAGAAGTTGTGGAACATCAAAAACGATTTGCTGAACGCTGACAGATAAATAATATATATGACTATCCCTTTAGCACACCACCCAAAAATACCCTTATAACAAGGAAATACTGAGTTGATGTTATCTTTCCCCCCGCCGCAGGCGGGGGGAAAGATAAACGCCAACTATATTCAGTTCCCAATATAACATCGTTTATTTTGGTGTGTCAGCGGGATAACCACAATAATATAAATACAGAAAATTTGCCCCGAAACGTTATGAACGCTTCGGGGCATTGTGTTTTATCACTTGTTTATCTCGGTGCTTACGCACTTTGCGCCTGTCAGCTTTTCGCTGAGCGCATCGGGCTGATGTGTGCCCGCAAAAAGAGTGAACTTGCTTCCGAAGACCTTTCTCACGCCGTTGTTGTCAACTGCGGTGAATGCCTTTTCGGGTATCGCTATCTCGACGGTGGCTTTCTCGCCATCGCCCAGCTTTACGCGCTTGAAGCCGCACAGACTTACGTTCGGCACAGCCTGTTCGCAGTAGTCTTTGAGGTACAGCTCGATAACATCCTCAGTGGCTCTGCCGCTGTTTTCTACCGATACAACAGCCTTGCCGTCCTTGTACTCTACAGCGTTCACCTTAACGCCGCCGTAGGTAAGACCGTAACCGAATGGGAACAGGATATTGTCGGTGGTGTAGCGGTAAGTTCTGCCCTTCATGGAATAATCGGTGAATTCAGGCAGTTTGTCGGTGTCCTCGTAGAAAGTCACAGGCAGTTTGCCCGATGGCGAAACATCACCGAACAGCACTTCTGCCAGCGCCTTGCCGCCCTCTGCACCGGGATAGAAAGCATGTATCAGCGCATCAGGCTGAGATTCGGTGTTTATTGCAGAACCTGCGCATACCACCGTGACAACGGGCTTGCCCACTGCCATTATCTTCTCCACCAGTATTTTCTGGGGAGGGGGCAGCGTCAGACCGTTCTTGTCACCCGATGAAAACTCGTTGCCTGTATCGCCCTCTTCACCCTCGATGGTGGCATCAAGACCGACACACATGATGACCAGATCGGCGTTCTTTGCGGCGGCAACAGCTTCCGCATAGCGGTCACCTGCCTGTGCCAGACCCGAAATGCTCTTCTTGTAGAGGTGACAGCCCTCAGCAAATATCACTCTGCCCTCAAATCTGTCCTGAATACCGTTAAGGAAAGTGGTGTATCTGTCAGAAAGACCGTTGTAGTTGCCCTCCAGCGCGGTCCTGCTGTCAGCATTCGGACCTATCACCGCGATGGTCTTGTACTTCTTATCGTCCAGCGGCAGAATGCCGTTGTTCTTCAGCAGTACCAGCGACTTCTCAGCGCACTCCAGCGATACCGCCTTGTGTTCAGCGCAAGCCACCTTGCTGTAAGGTATGTCATCGAAATCGGTGTGCTTGTCGAACATGCCCAGCCTTATGCGTGTCCTCATCAGGTGTACGCATGCGGTACGTATCTGTTCTTTAGTGATAAGACCCTTGTCCAGCGCCGCCAGCAAATTCTGGTAAGTACAGCCGCAGTTGACATCACAGCCCGCTTTCAGTGCCATAGCCGCACTTTCAACAGCGTTCGCAGTTACCATATGATGCTCATGGAAATCCCTGATAGCCCAGCAGTCAGAAACGAAATAGCCGTCAAACTCCCACTCTTTCAGCTTTTCCATCAGGTAGTCGCTGGCGCAGGCGGGTTCACCGTTGACGCGGTTGTACGCGCCCATGACGCTCTCCACCTTAGCCTCTTTTACCAGTGCCTCGAAAGCGGGCAGATATGTTTCTTCCATATCCTTAGCATCAGCTTTGGCATCGAAAGAATGGCGCAGTGCCTCAGGACCGCTGTGTACTGCAAAGTGCTTTGCACATGCCGCCGCTTTCATCACCTTGCCGTCACCCTGCAAGCCCCTTACGACAGCCTTGCCGTTCTGCGCGGTGAGGTATGGGTCTTCACCGAAAGTTTCGTGACCCCTGCCCCAGCGCGGGTCACGGAAGATGTTTATATTGGGTGCCCAGAGGGTCAGACCCTTGTATATGTCGCGGTCACCCTCGACAGTGTAGGCGTTGTACTTCGCCCTTGCTTCTTCGGAAGTTATTTCGGCAGTGCGCTTTGTCAGTTCATCATCGAACATAGCCGCAAGACCTATAGCCTGCGGGAACATAGTAGCCACGCCGGACCTTGCCAGACCGTGTATGCCCTCATTCCACCAGTTATAGGCAGGTATGCCCAGCCTTTCGATGGCAGGTGCATCATATCTCAGCTGGCTTGCCTGTTCCTCAGTGGTCATCTCATCGGTGAGGGCTTCTGCTCTCTCCTCAGCCGAAAGCGACTCGTCTAAATATTTTTTCATGGATCTCCTCCTGGATCATCATCTTTTATCCGATCTTATAATAAATGTATAGTTAACAGGCAGGGGGTATCCCCCGCCCGTCATCAGCGTACAAAGATTTCGGCAATGTCAGATATTACATATCATTTGCCAACCGCAGTTCTTATCTTGTCCAGTTCAGGCTCCTTGTCGCCCTCGTTGTCGAGCAGGTGCCATGTTTCGGTGACCTCTGTGCTCTCACCCGGCTTATATTTTCTCTTTTCGCCCAGTATCTCACATTCAAGGAACTTGTAGTTGGTGTACATCTCAAAGTTGCAGGAATAATCGGGATACTCAACGAACTGATAGTCACCGAAGCACTTTACGAATATCTGTTCATTTACAGCGTAAGCCGCAAAGCCGTCCTCAACATTGAAGCCTGCCTTGAAAGGCGATGGCAGGAACTTATCCTGTCTGATGCGCGCATACTCGTTTGTCAGCTTGAAGCGGGGGTCATTTATGTCGGAATAATCCCACAGGCTCATTACTCTGTTAGGCAGATATCCTGCTTTTCTGGTACACATCGGTATAACAGCGGTACCGCCGTCGGTAAGACCTGTTATCGACCACAGTGCGAAATCAGCCTCCTTGTCGCCAACGTTTGTGATGCGCTGGGTGACTTCTGCAACAGCTTTGTCAGCGTCCAGCTTTATAACGGTTTCAAGCTGCTTTGCAAAAGGTGTCACAGGCGGAGTGAATGTTACAGTGTCGCCCTCAGCCTTGTATGCAACGGGCGCATTGTCGGGGTAATAGGTTTCGGGCAGAAGTTCAGGCGCTACCCACAGTCTGTGACCGCCGCGATTTCGCCATGTGCCATAGCCCTCAACATCAACAGTGAACAGACCATCTCTGTCCTCCAGCATAACGTTCTTTCTGCCCTTGCGTGCAAAATAAATCACTCTCGGACCGAACTCTATGGTAACAGCCAGTGTGCAGGCATCATTCTCGATAAACACGCACTTGCCGTAACCCTCATACTCTTTTTCTGTGACTTTAACGCTCATAAAAGCACCTCCGAAAAAATTTCATTTTATTTTTTTACCCTGCCGCCCTGCCAACAGCGGACGGCTTCATATTCCACGTTAACAATTATACACTATCTTTACAAATTTTGCAACACATTTTTTGCGTTATCGGGTACAAATATTGCTTATTTATATAAAAAAATTGTGTCTTATTACGAAAAACTCTGTCTAATATATTGAAAAATCTGCGCGGTTGTGCTATAATATGTTGTAGGGTACAGCAATTTTTCGTCTAAAGCAAAAATTGCGATTTTTATTTACATCAAATGCCGCAAAGGTGGAAAATATTACGCGGCAGAAAACGGGGGATATAGTTATGATAGTTCATCTTGACGGTGATTTTGAAACAGTCGATTATATCGAGAACCGAAGCGTGCTGATATACGACAATGTGGATAATGAAGAGTATCCTATACACTGGCACAACGCCATCGAGATAGTCATGCCGCTGACCAACAGCTACACGATGATATGCGATGGCAGGACATATGAATTGCAGGAGAGAGATATACTCATAGTACCCGCAGGCACTCTGCACGCCATGAAAGCCCAGCCCGGAAGAAGGCTGATAATGCTGTTTGACAACCGCAGTATAAGTTCCAACCCTGCGCTGTATGACCTTTACTCGGTGCTGAAATCGCCTTTGATGATAGGTGATGACTTTGATGAAGAACTTCGGATATCGCTGGGCAATCTCATAAAGGAGATATACACGCTGTACAGCAACTTCGATGTGCTGTCAGAGGTATACATCTATGTCAAACTGCTGACACTGCTGGCGCGCATCAAAGAGAACCAGATAAGCGCTGTAAAGTACGATGATGAGAAGTACATGGAAAAATTCGGCAGTATCATAAAATATATCGAGCAGAATTATATGTACAACATCACCCTTGACGACCTGGCGAAGATGGCGGGCTACAGCAAATACCATTTCTCGCGCATTTTCAAGAAATACAGCCGCACCACTTTCATCAGCTTCCTCAATCACAGGCGTATAAAGGCGGCAGAGATGCTGCTGTTGGACGAGAATATTTCCGTGACCGAAGCGGCGATGCAGGTGGGCTTCTCCAGCCTGACCACTTTCAACCGCGTATTCCGCGAGATAAAGGGCTGCACACCTACCGAGTTCCGCAAGCTGTACAAGCTGACTAATGTGACAGGTGACTGACACAAACAATATCCCCGCAGGAAAACATCTTCCTGCGGGGATATTTATGTCTTATGTAAATAACAGACTATCAGTTGTGACTGCTTTGAATATTCACATCATTTCCTCAGTCTGGTAAGGGAGTTCGACCGTGAATACCACACCGCCCTCAAAGGGATTGTCTACGCTTATCTTGCCGTCTGCAAGGTCTACTATCCTCTTGACCAGCGCCAGCCCAAGACCGTTTCCCTCAGTGGCACGCGAACGGTCACCCTGATAGAATTTCTCGAATATCTTATCCTTCTTGTCGGCAGGTATCTGCGGACCGTTATCCCATATTTTAGTGACTATACCGTTGCCGCCGCGAAATAGGTTCACCTTTATGATGCCGTTCTGCGGCGTGAACTTTATGGCGTTGTTTATTATATTCTGCCATATCTGCCCCATAAGGTCTTCGTTGCCCACATAGATTATGTCCTCTAAGTCGATATCCATATCGATATCTTTTTTCGACCATTCAGGCTCAAGCATAAGTATTATCTTGCGTATCTGTTCATCTATGCGGAAACGCTTCTTCTTGCCGATAGTGGTCTGGTTCTCCAGTTTTGTCAGGCTGAGTATGTTTGATGACAGCTTTGAAAGCCTTGATGTTTCATCGATTATTATCTGCGTGTACTCAGCCCTGTCAGCAGACGAGAGCAGAGGATCCTGCAAAAGTTTTGCAAAGCCCTGTATAGATGCCAGCGGCGTTTTGAACTCGTGGGAAACGTTGGAGATGAAATCGCCCCTCAGTGTTTCTATGCCCGAAAGTTCCTGCGCCATCTTGTTGAAGTTGCGCTGAAGAATGCCGTATTCGTCCGCACCGTTCTCGCGAACCCTTACCGAGAAATTGCCCCTCGCGACCTCAGATGTCGCCATACTCAGGTCGTGTATCGGCTGGAGCATCGTCCTGCCCACAAAAGTCGTGATGATAGTACCCAGCAGTATACTGGAGATAAATCCCACTATGGTGACAAAATTCACCACCCAGTAGACATTTTCACTGTTGAAAGAATTTATCAGCACATACTGACCGTCTATGATCGTCAGCATCTCCGCACGCGGCACTATGCCTTCGGTGTTGATGACATAGCCTTCCTTTTCCAGTTCCTCTTCGTGGTCTTTGACCAGCGAATTTTCGGGCGACAGCTGTCTTATCTCGTAGGACGGCGTGTTCAGCAGACTGATTATCGTTTCATAATTAAAATGCTCACGTTCAAGCGAAGTTGCGGAATTTGCAAAGGACACCAGCTGTGTCTTTGAATTTTCGCGCATTATCGGGCTGAATATCAGCAACAGCACACTGACCGATATACTTGCCGATATGAACATGACGATGAAGAACATCATCGCCAGCTTGAACTGCATGGTCATTCTCTGGGTCTGGGGGTGCTTTAAGTTCTGCACCGCCTTGTTTACCGTGTTCTTTACCTGTCTTTTCACTTCTTTACCGCCTTGTAGCCAAGCCCTCTCACCGTTACTATCGAGAAATCATCAGTACTGCCGTAGCGTTCGCGCAGACGCTTGATATGCACATCGACAGTTCTCTCATCAACGTCCTTGTCCATGCCCCACAGTTCGTCCAACAGCTGGCGTCGGGTGAATATCTTGTTGGGGTATGACAGCAGTTTGAACAACAGTTTGAATTCCATCTGCGGTATAGTTTCACCCGCGCCGCCATCGATGGAAACTGTCTGCGCATCGTAATCAAGCACGCAGCTGCCCACCGTCATGGTATGTTCACTGGCTAATTTCGAGCGTTTGAGCAGTGCACCTACTCTCAGTATCATTTCATTTATGTCGATGGGCTTGACCATATAGTCATCAGCACCCGCACCGAAGCCTTCTTTCTTGTCCTCGAAACTCTCCTTAGCCGTCACCATTATGATAGGTATCTGGAAATCGGCGTTCCTCAGCTGTCTGGTCAGTTCATAGCCGTCCATATTAGGCATCATTATATCTGATATTATCAGGTCGATATTGGTCTTTTCAAGCATATCCAGCGCCTCTACGCCGTCATTGGCGGTAAAGGGCTGGTAGCCGTTCTGTTTGAGTGCAGCACTCATAAGTCTGCGCAGGCTGGCATCGTCCTCAACAACAAGTATCTGAAACATAGTGTCACGATCCTTTCAAATTCTATAAATCACAAAAGGTACAATAAAAGTTCTCCCACTTTAGATTATACTCCAAATTTCCATACATTGCAAACGCTTTCAACACTGTTCACAAAACATTTACAAGTTTACACATATCGTAATTCACACAAGAAAGGATCACTTGTTAAAATTATATCATGCACGAGTTCATAAAAAACTTGATTTTATAATGACAAAACGGATATTCCATCGACCAAACGAACAATTTTCCACACTACGTTTTGTACATAATGACAAAATACTTTCCGATTTGGAAATACTTCCGACAGTTCATGTTCGGTTCATATTGGGGTGGTATTATATAACTGAACTAAAAAAAGGGTTTGGCGAAGCGGTAAAGCCTAGTGTCCGTTGAAATCCCAACTCTATGAATTTAGAAGTTTTCCCTCGCGCGATCCCCCAAGTCGCACTTCAATGACATTAGGTTTTACCGTTTTTCCAAATCAAATCCCTTTCATAATTCTATAAGAAAATTAATGCTCATTTCACGCCGAATCAGAAGTGGGCGTTAATTTTTTTGCCCGAAATTACGGCATCTCAATCGTTTGAAATTTTTTTGAGAAAA
>Ga0129310_1001554_pt1 | contig 19577 bp, 24 predicted proteins | sample Go1ome_2_FD_94433 | JGI IMG/M metagenome (GOLD analysis project Ga0129310, IMG submission 94433) | Western lowland gorrila individual fecal microbial communities from Wisconsin, USA - Go1022A metagenome | ecosystem: Host-associated > Mammals > Digestive system > Large intestine > Fecal | place...
ATGGGCAACAACCCGATGGTTGGTGCAACAGTTGCTTGCGCAGTTGCAGTTGAAGAGGCTATGAAGGGCTAAAATACGGCGTTTCTGTAAATTCGGAAATTTAACAGAATTTGCCAAATAGCTCGAAAATGCGATTTGTCACCCATTTGTCACCCTAAATTCTAAGTGGATGACAAGACGGATGACAAAATCGGATGACAAGAATCATAAACCGCCGTTCAGGTTCGTCCTGAGCGGCGGCTTTTTCATTCGTTGAAGTAAAGCGTCTTTCCGTCAATGAGTGTGAATCCCTCAGCCCCCTCAAAATCAAATCCTCCCGTGCAGACAAATCCCACGCCCGACACGGTGATGCCCTTGATGCTGTCAAGCTGTTCCTTTTCCTGACGACATTCTTCAAGGGTCATAGGTCGGTCGAAGTATTTGCATTCGTAGAAATCATACTGCTCCCCACGCCTGATAACGCAGTCAAACTCGCCGTTGGTCTTCGTGACAGGGTCATCATACCAATAACTGCCGAAGTCATCTATATCGGGGTATTTGCCGAGCATAGCAACTCTGTGGAAGTATTGCAGAGCGATGCCTTCAAGCCGTCTGCTGACGAATTGCTCCAGTACAGCATCAATATTTCGATTATAGAACTGCTCCTCACCAATACGGGCGATCGTCCCTGCCTTGCCGAAAATGAACGTGAAATAGAACCGCATCAGATTATCCACGATCTCATAGAACTGCTTTTTCTTGTCGTTTCGGCGGTTGATCGGCTCGGTTTTCTGAATGGTCTCCATGTCGAGAAGTATCTTCAACTGCTTATCGAGCAGACCTGTCTCGCTGTTCGCTATTTTGTCCCGTATCTCGCTGTAACGCTTCTTGCCGTTGCCGAGAATTTCCAGAATCCTTGCATCGAAAGTCTTCTGTATCTCTTTGAGCATGACATTCTCGATGTGTGAACGAACCAGACCAGTTTCGGGCAGCAGCAGACGCTCGATGTTTTCCCGAATAGTCAGACCCGTATCAAGATTTTCCAGAACATAGGGACTTCCACCGAACACGGCATAGAAAGCCACCTTGTCACGAACAGAAAGATCGGGATAGAATTTCGCTGCGTCAAGGTAGTCGAAATCACGGATATGCTGTATCAGCGAGAACCTGCCAAACAGCGGATTGCCCTCCTCCAGCAGTTCTTTCATCACCGTGATATACGAACCGCAGAGCACCAGCTTGACATTTTCGGGCAGCTTGTCGATGACCGCCTGCATATACGAATCGACTTCGTTTTTCTTTTTGGTCTGCTTGAGGTAGGGGTATTCGTCGATGATGAGAAGTATCTTTTTGTCCAGTGTTTTCAGGTAATCCATCATCTCAAACAAAGAGCCGAATCGGATATTGGGCAGTCCAAGCCCCTCCGAAACGCTTTGGTAGATCAGCTCCATATTGCCCTCAAAGGTGCTTGTCACGCACATATGGTTGATGACGACACCTTCAAAGCTCTTTGCAGCTTCGCTCAAAAGCGTGGATTTTCCAACTCTGCGTTTGCCGTAGACCAGCACCGCCGTTTTGCGTTTCCATGAGGAAAGTTCGGCATTTAACTGCCTGAGTTCTTTTTCTCTGCCGATAAACATAGTACCACATCTTTTCTGAAAATATTTTCTCTGAATGATTTTTCAGTATAATGATATTATATCACAGTGCTTTGCCATTGTCAAGTTTCTGAATAAAAGTTCAGTGAAAAGTTATTCAGAAAGCTTTACTGCTGATATTATGACCTGTTGATAGTATGTCTCAGATGCATAAGTCAATCCTTATTATCTTCATATTCCGTCAGAAATATAACATCATCTGGCTTAGGCGCACTGAAACGGACATATTCCTTGCCTCCGTCAATCGCACATTTCTTACAGCTGCACATTACATAATCATGTGTATACTTTGATTCTATTATATCTCCGCACAGCTTGCATTGAAGTCTGTTTCGCCTTATTTTCCTATGTTCCATATTATCATTCCTTTTTGATCCAATCATCAAACAATGACCTGACAAGTACCGCATTATTAGGATCGGCACAGAAGCGGATAAACTGCTCCGCAACAAATTCAGGTGTCAAGCCCATAGGTGTGAGTATTTCTTTGAGCTGTTTCAAGAGATCATCGTCGATTTCAATACATATCTCAGCCATTTTCATCACTCATCTATCTCCCACGGTCTGCGGCAATCCTGATAATGCCAGCAATCTTCCGAGCATTTTTCCTCGATATACTTACGCATTTCTGCTCCCGTACCTGGTGCAATGGTATCAAACTGCATATCAAAGCATTCACTGCACAGGAAATAATCAGCGATCTTTGCATCTATAGCTCTGATCTCTTGATGATGCTCGTTCTCAAAGGAATGTGGAATGTCGTACAAGCTGTATATCGTATCGCCCTCAGACAGCTTTTTCAGACAGTATCCGCACCGCATCTGATGCATTTGTATCATTGCTTCGTTTTCGTTTCCGTCACACCAGTGAACACCCTTGCGGCAGGCATACAGCAGATCTCTTGCTGTATTGGCACTTATCTCTCCTGAATCGAGCTTTTCAAGAATAACTTTTACTACGGAACTCAATCCTCTGCCAATATCGTGACAACTCATCTTTCATTACCTCCATTGTTATCATATGCGAGCTTATCGGTATATTCATTATAGCACAGTTCCATATCGAAATAAAGGCATTTTGCGACATGATTTTACTTCTCCGAAAATCATGTGTGAAACCTCAAAGCGCCTGAAATGGCGCATCTTACAAAAATCGCATATTTTTTTCACAAAGATCGCTTGCCTATAAGACAACCTTTGACTATGGGTTTATTGTAATTCGGTCAGTATGCCTTTATACTTGTCTTGATCTCACTCTCGATCAGTGTCCTGTTCTGTCTGATCGTCACTTTCATGGAATGAAGCATCTCATAAAGAACACGCTTCTCATACGGAGAGCAGTCGTTCATCATCTCCGATATCTCCTTTTCGTATGTTCCTGTGTCAGTGTTCTGATTACCTTCCAACAGGGAGTCAACTGTTGTGTCAAGCTCCCTTGCGATCCTGATTATCACCTCCAGACTGGGCGTTTTTCTTCCGCACTCAATATAGCTGAGATAAGAGTCGCTGATATCGCATTTTTCCGCAAGCAGCATCTGCGGCATCTTTCTCGCTGTACGCACTTCTTTTATTCGTTTACCGATAAGTTTCGCATTTATTATCATTAATCGCAGCCTCCTGAATGCGATTTTTGCAAAATGTCCTTATCTATTATAAACTATCGGTTAAAACTTCGTCAATCGTTTATTCCATTTGGAACAAATAATTTATATAATAGTTTAAGTGATAATCAATCGGTTAAGGAGAAGTTGCCGTGAGTGATACAAAAGAAAGGCTCGTTCCTATCGGAGAGCGTATAAAACAGGCTCGCAAGGAGCTTGATATAAGTCAGACGGAACTTGCCGAGAGAGCCGATATCTCCGTTCCGTATCTGAGTAAGATCGAAATGGGAAAATCTGATTTCGGTGTCAGCGTGCTGATACGCATATCCGAAGCACTACAGATCTCAACAGACAAACTGCTGAGACCTGATATACCAGAAACTACCATTATTGCTGCCGATGATCTTTCAAAGGTGCTTGACGGCTGTACTCCTATGGAAAAAGCATCTATCATAGAGACTGCCAAAAATATGCGAAAAGCGTTTACAGAAGCTAAAAAGAATAAAATCTGAAAATATTTTGTGAATCTTAAACCGGAAGTCAAGTCTTGACCTCCGGTTTATTCTATTTATACAGTATTTATGCTATGATAGACTTATCCTAAAACAGCAAAGAGGTATGGGCATGATCGGCAGCGAAGAAAGATATACTACACCGGAAGAACGAAAAGCAAAAATAAGGGAGCGTTACAAGGGCATTGACCCGAATGAGCTTGATGTTATCCCTGCAATAAAGCCTGCGGATTTTTACAGTGATAAGAGCAATAAGCGCGTTGCCGTCTATGCAAGAGTATCGACCGATGATCCGAATCAGACCTCATCGTATGAGCTTCAGAAGAATCATTACACCGATGTTGTGTCACGTCATGAAGGCTGGGAGCTTAGTCAGATATACGCTGACGAGGGTATCAGCGGTACATCTTTACAGCACAGAGACTCATTTGTAAGAATGATACAGGACTGCAAGACAGGAAAAATCGACCTTATCATCACAAAAAGTGTATCCCGTTTCGCAAGAAATGTCCTTGACTGCATCGGCTATGTCAGGGAGCTTGCCAAATTACAGCCGCCGATAGGTGTTTTCTTTGAGACGGAGAACATCTATACACTCAATCCCAACAGCGAAATGAGCCTGTCATTTATCTCTACGCTTGCTCAGGAAGAAAGCCATAACAAAAGCGAGATCATGAATTCCTCTATTGAGATGCGTTTCCGACGGGGAATCTTCCTGACACCGCCGCTTCTTGGTTACGATCAGGACGAAAATGGTGACCTTGTCATCAATCAGGAAGAAGCAAAGACGGTCAGGCTGATATTTTTCATGTACCTATACGGGTATACTTGTGTTCAGATTGCTGAAACGCTTACACGATTAGGGCGAAAGACGAAAAAAGGAAATACAAAATGGTCTCCTGGGGCAGTCCTTCAACAGCTTGAAAACGAACGTCACTGCGGTGATGTTCTTGCAAGAAAGACCTGGACACCGAGCTATCTGGACCATAAAGCCAAGAAAAATAAGCAAGACCGCAATCAGTATCTGATGAGAGATCATCATGAAGCTATCATATCAAGAGATGATTTTATAGCCGTACAGCGCCTGATAAGCAATGCCAAGTACGGTTGCAGCAGGATACTGCCACAGCTCAGTGTTTTACATGAGGGAGCGTTAAAGGGATTTGTTATTATCAATCCGAAATGGGCGGCTTTTACAGCAGACGATTACAGGAACGCCAGTGCAAGCGTTTATGAGGACGGTCATGTGTTCTCAGACGATCATCAAATCAATGTCAATGCAGGAGATTTTGACCTCAGAGGTTTTCAGGTCGCAAGAGCTGAATTGTTCAATACACGGGAAAAGACCAGTATATCATTCACAACTTCTAATATCAAGTTCTCAGCCGGATGCCTGAAAAAGCTCCCTAAAGTGATATATGTTGAAATGCTGATACACCCCGAATTAAAACTGCTTGCAGTGCGTCCTGCGGCAAAGAACAGCAAGAATGCGATCAAGTGGTGTGTCCTGAAAGAGACCGATCATCAGCCAAAATCCATTGGCGGTAAAGCGTTTTTGCCGAGAATATTTGAATTGCTCGATTGGGATATAAACTGCAAATACAGTGTCCGAGGTGAGCGGTTATCAAATGAAGCCGGAACAGAGGCAGTTATTCTTTTCAAAATGACCGATACAGAAGTATTCTATCGGGATAAACCACCCGAAAGTGATGATGTTGTATCCCCCGTCAGTTCCAAGACTATTCGTGCATTTCCTTTGCACTGGACAGCAAGTTTCGGAGATGAATACTACCGTCAGGCACAGATTAGAGAGTTGCTGAACTTTACAAATAATAAGACGTGGAATACCTCCTCTGAGGGCATACCATATATAACAGAGGAGCTTGATGTTACTTCGCCGTCCGTTCTTGAAGCGGAGATCGGCAGTATGATCGAAAATATTGAGAAAGCAGATGATAACCATGAATGAACCTGAATACAGAAACGCTGTCCAGCCTTCTATGATATCGGCAAATGCTGAGATGTCTGAAACCGAAGACATTGAGGTAGATGACAGTTTTTTTGATGATGAAATAGATGTTGTAAGAGCTGAATACGCATCTGACAGCAATGAGCCGGCCATATCATTCAATAACTGTCAGCTATATGTCAATATGGTCTGCATTAAAAAGTTCCCTGAGACCGACTATGTGCAGTTCCTTATCAACAAAACAAAGAAGCAGCTCGCTCTGCTCCCGTGCCGGGGAGACGAACGGGACGCATTTCTTTGGAGGACTATAAACAGTAAGAATGGCAAGAGGCAGCCGAAATACATAACTGCTCAGATATTCAGTGCTATGTTGTTTGATTACATGGGCTGGGATATGCACTGCCGATACAGGCTCATAGGAAAAATCAAGATCTCAAGGGGAATAAAGCTCCTCGTGTTTGAATTAGGCTCATACAGAGTCTTTACAAAGGGATCAGCCGCAGGCAGTGAAACCGAGCGTTCACAAGGCTGTTTCCCCGATGATTGGAAAGGTCGGTTTGGTCTGCCGTACAAAGAGCATGACCGAATCATGGAGATCGCTACCTTCAAAAATTATGCTACCATAAGCATAACAGATAATAATACAGCGCCAGAAGATACAACAGGAGAAAAGGTGACCGATTATGAAAACGAAATTGCCAATCCTGAAAACTGATCCTGATTTTCAAAGCCTGAAACCACCGCTACGCCGAGAAGCGTATGAGGAACTTGAACTGAACATCGTTTGTAACGGCTGCCGTGAGCCGATCAAAGTATGGGGGGATTATATCATAGACGGGCATAAGCGCTATAAAATATGCCATGAGTATGAAATTGAATTTAAGACAGAAGAAATACTACTGAAATCAAGAGAGGACGCAATATCTTGGATATGTGCCGATCTCCTTCATAATCATGAGCTGCCTGAAAACTATCAGCATTATCTTATCGGAAGAAAGTATTTAGCTGAAAAAACTGTCGGTATTATGAATATCACGGGAACGAACCAATATACGATAGAATCCATGGAACGGAAGCCGCACACAGGGAAAACTTCAACAAAGATTGCCAATGAGTTTCATATTGCACATTCCACAGTAAGAAAATATCGGCAATATGCTAAAGCAATAGATCAACTGAAAGCAGTGTTTCCCGATTTTGGTAGAAAAATCCTCTTTGGAGAAGTAAAAATATCACAGGATAACATTATCCTACTTGCCAAAAAGCAGATGGACGAAATAAGGCAGATAATTGCAAACACAGCTGAGAACGGAAAAGTTACAACATCAGACATTGAGGGCAGAGCAGATCGCATAGAAAAAGAGGTAATCCCTGTTGCAGCTAAAGCTACGGTAAAGGATATGCCCGCATTTGACCCTGATGCGTATGTATCAAGTCTGACACTGACGATCCCTTCATGGATCAGCAGTATCAAACGCACCGCCGCCAATTCCGATATAAAAACGCTGTCAGTAAAGGCAAGGTATGATCTTGTCAAAGTGCTGAATGACCTCATTTCAATATCAACAACAATAAAGAACATATTGGAGGAGAACTAAAATGGAAGATTACTCGAAATATGTACCGAATGTTATATTTGAACAGATACCGATCAAAAACCTTGTTTCCAGTCAGGATTATCAGCGTAATCTCTCTATGAAGCACGTCAAAAAAGCTGTTGAGAATTTTGACTTGTATCAGATCAATCCTGTAAAAGTCAGCCGCCGAAACGGCATCAATTACGTTTTTAATGGTCAGCATACCATAGAGATCGTAGCAACAGTATCCGGTTCCCGTGATACTCCTGTCTGGTGTATGGTCTATGACGATCTGTATTATGAACATGAAGCCGACATCTTTGCCAATCAGATGAAGTACACCAAAGCTCTCAGTCCCTATGAGATATTTGTTGCCAATATTGAAGCCGGAAACGATAAACAGCTTATCATCAGAGACCTGGTGGAGTCATTCGGCTTACATATTTCATCGACAAAACAGGTCGGTGCTATCTGTGCAATATCGACCATTGAAAATATCTATGATAAATATGGACTGCAAAATCTCACAAGGGTGCTTAGTCTGACGATCGGTACATGGGAGGGCGATGTAAACTCTTTCTCGGCAAATATGCTCAGTGCTATGGCAAGGTTGATTTTCACCTATGATACAGAGCTTGTAGACGATGTTTTCAAGGAGAAGCTCGGAGAGCGATCCATAAGAGAGATCACTCGCAGCGCACATGAAAGAAGCATCGGCTCTCTTGGATTTGCTGAGGCGATCCTGTTCTTTTACAACAGAAAAATGAAGTATCCTCTTGATATTCTGAAACTTCATAAAACCAAAGGTCGTAAGCCTGTTATGTACTCCGAGGAAGATGAAGCGGAAAATATGGAAGAGTACATCAACGGAACGGATAATTCATCACAAGATGATGAAACAGATGAGCAGCAGAGCTTTTTTGCTCCTGCACTAACCGATAATGCCCTGAATTATTAATTGAAACTGTGGTTTTGCACTGGGGGAAGTGCTATGATTGCTGCGCATTTCACAAGAATAGTTACAGATTCTCCGCAGCGCTGGACTCCTGGTTTGCTGTGGTATATAATGTATCTACAATAAAACTTATGGAGGTCACAGATATGTTGAAAATCTCAGAATTGGCAATGCCGAGAACACGAAAGGTCACTACCGTCTATAACGGAAAGCGTGAGGTCTGGACAGACTATGAGGAAGCGAAGGTATATTTCCTTGAATTGATGATGTCTACGGACGGTGAGGAGCATGAACGTGCAGAGTGCGTATACATACAGCTCCTGCACGGGCTTGACGAGTGTAGCGACGAGGACTGAAAGGAGCTTGGGTATGCTGAATAAAATTATGATGACAGGCAGGCTCACTTCCGAGCCTGCACTCACAACAGACAATGGAAACCATTATTGTAGATTTGGCATCGAAGTTGAGCGACCGAGACATTACATGACTGATATATCTAAGAGTGACACATTTATCTGTATCGCCTATGACCGAAACGGCGAAATGATCAGCAATCTGTTCTCTGAAGGAGAGACTATTACTATGGTTGGTTCGCTCAGGAATGCTGGAAATAATTCCACAGAGATCGTTGTGGAGGAAGTACATTTATCAAGCGGTGGACATAAGAATACTGCTGATGCTGGTCTATTATTTTGATCTGATATAGTATTATCGGGTATGCTCAATCAATATTTTGAGTATACCCATTATAACGCTATCAGAGTTAACCTAAAAAAGATTAAAAATAGTACTTGACGAACGTATAAATTTGTGATATTATATTTGGTGAGGAGGTGTATCAGGATGACATATACTAAATTTGGCGAGTTCATGAGAGTCCTTCGTGTTCAGCATCATGAGGTCATGGGCGATGTTGCTAAACTGCTCGGTGTCTCTACTCCTTTTTTATCAGCGGTTGAAAACGGGCGGAAAAATGTCCCAGATGAATGGTTTGACATCATTGCTGAGCATTACGCTCTTTCAGATGATGAAATTGCAGACATGAAGATGGCGGCTGAAAATTCAAGAAATCAGGTGAAGATCACGCTGTCCAAGTCAGAAAACTATCAGAGAGAGGTGGCATTGCAATTTGCCCGCTCATTTGATGGAATTGACGAGGATACAGCAGAAAAGATCATGGCTCTGCTGAAAAGGAGTGGTAATAACTAATGGATTATATGACCAAACCCCTAAGCAGAATTGCTATCAGGCAGATCAGCAAATATGTTAGAAGGATTTTTGGACTGAACGAGTCAGAACCGTTCCCCGTTCTTGAGATTCTCGAACGTACTTGTATTATATTTGAAGGTACAGAGTATTCTGTGCTTGAAGACGATAAACTGCCTGCTGATGTTTTTGCCTGGTGTTATCCAAAGCCCGAAGGCGGATTCATGATCGAGATCAAACAGACAGTCTATGATGGTGCTTGCTATCACGGCAACAGAGCTTTTCTGTGCTTCATATGTCATGAAATATGTCATGTGATACTGTTCTATCTTGGTTATACGCCTGTTTCAACCCGTACTCTCGCAAAAGATGAAGAAATCCCTGCATATTGCAGCGTTGAATGGCAGGCAAAAGCACTTTGCGGCGAGTTGACCATTCCATATGACGCTACTGTCGGTATGAAAGCCAAAGCGATTATGGAGAAATACCCTGTAACAGAAGCCTCTGCGAAGTATAGGGTAAAGCAAGACAAGAAGAAAAAATGACTGTACTGTATTGAAAGGTAAGGTGATCCCGATGGACTACGATCAAGACAAAGGAAAAACGCACTGACAAGTTGCTGGTAACAACAAGTCAATGCGCTTTAGGGTGTTATGATATAATCATAACGGTTGCACGAATATTATATCACAACTCCCTCTCCTTTGTCAAGCGGCAGATTGTACGAATCTATCATCTGTTTCCCTGTTGACAGGAGAAAGGAGTATATTTTTGAAGAAAAACAACAATTTAATACGACTGCTCAATCTGAACTACCTTATGCTGACGAACAGAACGGTGTCCTGCGGTGGTATGGATTTGCCTGCTATCAACTGCAATGTATCGGTGCTTCCTGATTATATTGCTCTGTATAGTCAGACAAGTCTTTATCACAAGACGGAGCATACTGCCGTAGCATTCTTTCAGTTTGATGAGGATTTTGACGGTAAATTCGGTCTGTATTGGGCTATTTACTACAATGTCGAGGAACGCTTGGCGTATTTCAAGGAGCGTTTCAAAGGCATTAAGTATGTCATTATCCCCGATTTTTCGGAGCTTGGTGATATTCATAAGATTGAGAATAACTATCGGCTGTTCAAAGGTCGAATTATCGGGCTTTGGTTCATGTTTGAAGTCGGTGCAGTCGTAATTCCAAACATTACATTTCCTACCGAGGAAAGTGCTAATTTTGCACTTGACGGATATGGCGATTGTTCGGTTGTGACTATCAGCACCAAAGGTCACATGGGCGATCCTGCCGAAAATTCGAGGTTAAAAGCCAATATTCGATTGACGGTTGACAAACTCCCGAACCTTAAAACAATCATTGCATACGATGTGTGCAGTACCAATGATGCTACGCTTGATACGTTCTCCTACGCTATCGAAAGAGGTATCGAGGTCGTTATACCCGATAATACGTTGAAGAATCGTAATATGACCTTGTATCAGGAAAGGCATACTCGAAAGGCGGTGGTGTCATGAACCACGGCAATTCGGGACTTGCACATGGTACAAGCGGTTCTCCGCAGCTTATGCTTGAAAATAGTGACGCTACATTCGTAGCATCTTCTAATGAAAGCAGATTAGCGTTAGAGCATATTGTAAATACCATATCGGAGAGAGCAAAAGGTCTTGATTTAAGAGAACACCCCTCCGTGCATCGTCAGCTTAGTAAAACGAAAATGAAGGCACTTGCCAAAAAGGTTGAAACAAGACAGGCTACGAAAAAAGAGTACAAAGAATATCAATGGAACGTCAGATTCCGAGAGAGAAGGAAAAAGGGCGTTAAGAGATTTTGGCGGCAAGAGCGAGAACGATTGCTCAGAGGAGAGCGAGGTACTCGAAATTGGACTAAAGAGCAACGAGCCGCTATAATCCGTGGCGAAACGCCAAAATTTAAGGGGCTTTATGTTATTGGTCACCATTCATACAGTGCTGTTAAGTACCCACATTTAGCTGATAAGGGTGAGATCATTTATCCTGCGACATCACGAGAACATTTTAGGGGCTGGCACGGGGGAAACTATAAGAAAAGCTCGGCTGGTAAACCGATTGTTCTCATAATTGATTTTTAGGAGGAAAACTAATATGGATACATTAGGACTTAAAATCGTTGGTACAGCAGTTTCCGTTCAGGGAATAAAAATCATCAGAGCAGAAACTAATATGTCTATTTCTGAAATCAAAAGCAGAGCTGCGCAGAACGCATACATTGTTGAGTGTGATGCGGTTGACGAAAATGGACTTGCACTTATCATAAGGCTTTTCAATAAGCTGACAAGTGCCGGCATCTCATGTGAGCTTTATGAACACGGGAGACTTAGTTCCATTGAATTCTTTAATAATCTCACCGATATGTACTCTGAGATTGACACAGAAGTTGATACGCTCATTGATAACGAAGTAAACGATGAAGCATAAACGATACGAATTATAATAATCTATACGCCGATTTCAATTCACTGTTTCCTGAATGTACCGAGGAACTTAACGCATTGGCAAATGCGGCAGATGCAGAAGAAACAGACGGTATGCATATTATGTTCTCGTTTGTTGTTATTCCTTTCATTCTTGATCTTCTCAATAATGATGAGTCAAATAAGCTGAAAAGAGCTTTTGAATACTTTGAGCGTATGGCATCATCAGACTCGGCTGACGTTACAGAAGTTCTTGAATTTACTGTTATTGAGAACCTGATGTCGAACGGACAAACAGTATATGATAAGGCTAAACAGTATATGGGTACTAATATGATAGAGTGTTGTAAAAGAGCCGAGCAGTTCTTACAGGTCGGTGAATAAACGTAAACAAGCGGTCAACCTACACAGGCTGACCGCTTTTCTGTCTATTTTTCGTATTTATGAAGCTATGGATTATTCTTCGGATAAATCTTCATCGGTGAGAATGATCTCGCCGTTTTCTTTTTCATACTGCTGTATCTTTTGCTTGACGAGTGTTTCGATCATATTTGTCATGGAACGGTTTTCGGTTTCAGCGATCTTCTTGATTTTGGCATGATCGTCCAAATTCAGACGGAGCGTAAACTGAGATTTTATAACATCCATAGCGATACCTCTCTTTCACTATTATGATACCACCTTGACATATATTTGTATGCAGTCTACTTGACACCACATTGACACCTTGATATAATAAAAGTAGCAATTACTTAAAAGAGGTGTGCCGATATGTTAAACATTTATACTGTCAGTTTCTTCGGGCATAGGTACATTGACAACGCATCAGAGGTGGATCAGCGTCTTGACTGTCTACTGCATGACCTTATCGTACAAAAAGAGTATGTTGAATTTCTGGTAGGCAGAGACGGAGATTTTGATACTATTGCTTCTGCCGCTATAAAGAGGGCAATCCACAGTTATGGCTATGGCAATGCTCATTTTATCCTGATGCTGCCTTATATGAAAGCGGAGTACCGTGACAACGAAAAGGAGTTTCTTGACTACTACGATGAGGTCGAGGTGTGTGCCGAATCGTCCGAAGCTCACCCCAAGTCTGCTATACAAGTCCGTAACAGGTGCATGGTTGACCGATCAGACCTTGTCGTATGCTGTATTCAGCATAAAAGCGGCGGAGCGTATAAAACTGTACAGTATGCTGTGAAACAAGGAAAACAGGTCAGAAATCTATCTGATTGTCAGCTTTGATTCCTGATACGCAGTTTTAGAGCGTTTGTTTGTGAAAAGATGCGAAATTATTAGCACTTGGCATTGCAAAATATGGTGAAATGTGGTATAATATATAAGGTTATAGCTTGCTATAGGAGCATACATATGAATAAAAGTCTATTGTTTAGATTGATAATAATTTGTGTTGGAGGTCTCAGATGAAAAAGATAGATGGCTCGCCGAAAAGTTTGAAGCAACTGCTTCAAAATACGAAATACTCCATACATTATTACCAAAGAGAATATATGTGGCAGCGTAAGCATATTGAGGAACTCATAGACGATCTGACCACTGAATTTCTTATATATTATAAATCCGGCGATGATAGAATTGCAGTACAGGACTATGGAGCGTATTTTATGGGTTCTATAGTTTTGGCAGGAAGAGAAAACGCTATTATTGACGGTCAACAACGATTTTCCTCTCTTACTCTTTTGCTGATGTATTTAAACAATCGTCTTCGTGTTACAGGTCAAAGCTACAGCGTCATTGAACAGATGATTTTCTCCGAAGCATATGGAACGAAATCATTCAATATCAATGTCGATGATAGAGCAGAGTGTATGAATGCGATTTTTAACGACAAAACGTTTGACACAACCGGTGTTGGAGAATCCGTGAAAAATCTTTATGGACGATATACTGATATTGTTGAAATCTTTCCTATAAATGATATCACCGATGGTATGTTATTGCATTTTTGTGATTGGCTTGCCGAAAAAGTGTTTTTTATTGAAATAGTGGCAACAACTGAACAAGATGCTCATAAGGTATTCGTTACTATGAATGATCGTGGTCTCAGTCTGACTTCCACTGAAATGTTGAAGGGATATCTTCTGTCTGAAATAAAAGATGACACTAAACGGCAGAAGTTGAACCAAATCTGGAAGGATAATGTGCTATCTCTGAAAAAAGATGACGATAAAGGCGACGAAACATTTATCAAAGCCTGGCTTAGAGCGCAGTATGCTGAAACAATTCGTGAGAATAAAGCCGGTGCGATAAACCAAGATTTTGATATTATCGGTGGTCCTTTTCATAAATGGGTAAGAGATGAACGGACAAAATTGCATTTATCAACGACCGATGACTTTGAAGCTTTTATTATGCAATTTTCAAAGTTCGCAGAAATATATACAAAAATCAAAGAAGCTGAAAGTGCCTTTTCCGAAGATACAAAATACATTTATTATAATTCACAGGTAAACTTCACCCTTCAACCGCAGTTATTGCTTGCACCTATATGTTATGATGATTCATGGCAAACCATAACTGAAAAGATGAATCTTGTAGCTCGATTTATAGACTTGCTGATTACAGCTCGAGTTACAAATTATCGTTCCGTAGATTACAGTACTATAAAGAACTATGTATTTACAGTATCAAAAGATATTCGTCGCTGTACGACTAACGAATTAAAGCAGCGTTTGAAGCAACAATATGAAAAACTTTCATATGATCCTGCGTCGGCACTTCCCGAACTGCGATTGAACAGTTTTACGAAGAAGTATATTAAGAATATGATCGCCCGTATTACAGGATACATAGAGGAACAAACAGGTGTTGTTTCTAAATACTGTGAATATATGGATACAAAAACTAAAAACCCGTTTGAAATCGAGCATATAATATCCGACCATTATGAATGGTTTACAGATGAATATGCAGATCAGGAAGAGTTCAAACGCTGGCGTAACAGTATAGGTGCGCTATTATTACTACATAAAAGTATCAACGCAAGTTTGAACGATTCTAAGTATGACCATAAGTTGACAAAATACTGCTCTACAGAGGGAAATATCTATACCGAATCTCTTGGAGATTTAGCATATCAGCACAATCCGAAGTTTTTAAAATTTGTTTCTGAAAACAATCTGCTGTTCAAGGCTTATCCGAAATTCGGAAAAGCCGAGATTTCAGAGCGTATACAGCTTCTCATACAACTTGTAAAATTGATATGGAATTCAGAAATGTTTAATTAAAATCGGAGGTTATAACATGGCAAAAGCTGCTAAACCGAAAAAGATAGTTTCAATGGAAGAAGCATTATGGAAATCGGCTGATAAACTACGTGGTTCTGTTGAGCCTGCGGAATATAAGCACGTTGTTCTGAGCTTATTCTTCCTGAAATTCGCAAGTGATAAATTTGAAGCTCAGCGTAAAATGATCGTTGAGAAATATGGGGATAAGTTTGTTGATAATATCGCTTTCTATACGAAAGATAATGTTTTCTATCTTCCTGCCGAGAGCCGTTGGAGTTACATCATGGAAAATGCAAAGCAGGATGATATTGCACTGAAAATAGATACCGCGCTCTTTACGATAGAGAAAACAAATCCTGCACTGAAAGGCGCACTCCCTGACAACTACTATTCCCGTCTGCATATCGACACAAGCAAGCTCGCATCGCTGCTTGATGAAATTGATAAGATCAACACCGATGATTCCGAGAACGATATTATCGGGCGTATCTATGAATATTTTCTCGGCAAGTTTGCTCTCGCAGAAGGCAAGGGCAAGGGCGAATTCTATACTCCGAAATGTATTGTTAATCTTATTGCCGAGCTGATAGAACCGTATGACGGCATACTGTATGACCCTTGTTGCGGTTCGGGCGGTATGTTCGTGCAGTCAATAAAATTCGTTGAAGCCCACAGCGGTAACAAGAAGAAGGTTTCCATCTACGGTCAGGAGTACACCAACACCACATTCAAGCTTGCAAAGATGAACCTTGCTATCCGTGGTATTTCTGCTAACCTGGGCGAAATGGCTGCGAATACCTTTACTAACGATCAGCACAAAGATCTGAAAGCAGATTACATCATGGCAAATCCTCCATTCAATCAGAAGGAATGGAGAGCTGAGAACGAGCTTGTCGATGATCCCCGTTGGAATGGTTACGAAGTGCCACCTACAAGCAATGCAAACTACGGCTGGATCCTGAATATCGTTTCAAAGCTGTCTCAGAATGGTGTTGCTGGCTTCCTGCTTGCAAACGGTGCTTTATCTGATGACGGCACGGAGCTGAAAATCAGAAAGCAGCTCATTGACAACAATCTTGTCGAGGCTATTATTATCCTGCCGAGAAGCCTGTTCTACACAACAGACATCAGCGTTACGCTCTGGATACTGAATAAAAACAAGAAAGCCCGTGATGTTGAAAAAAACGGCGAGACTATTCATTATCGTGACCGTGAGCGTGAAATACTGTTTATGGATCTGCGTCAGATGGGCAGTCCGTTTGAAAAGAAATATGTGGAGCTGACCGAGGAAGACAGAGCCAAAGTCACAGCTACATATCATGCTTGGCAGCAGAAAGGCTATGAAGAAACCTATCAGGATATTCCTGAGTTCTGTTACAGTGCTTCTTACGATGAAGTTGCTGAAAAGGGCTTCACTCTTGTGCCAAGCCGATATATTGAGTTCGTAAACCGTGATGAAAACATCGACTTTGATACCAAGATGAAGGGCTTGCAGGCTGAACTGAAAGAGCTACTGATCGAAGAAGAAAAGTCTAAGGCTGATCTGCTGGAAGTGTTTAAGGAGTTGGGGTATGAAATCAAGTTATGATATTTTAGGAAATCATATCCGTCTTGTAGATTATCGCAATCGTGATCTTGTAAGTGATAAGGTGCTGGGAATAAATATTGATAAGTATTTTATGCCTTCTGTTGCTAATGTTATCGGAACAGATTTGAGCAAATATAAGCTTATCAGCAAAGGCTTGTTCGCTTGTAATCCTATGCACGTCGGACGTGATGAACGCCTTCCGGTAGCTTTGTATACCGATGATACTCCTGCAATCGTATCTCCTGCATATTTTATGTTCGAGGTAGTTGATAATACGAAGCTCAACGAAGAATTCCTTATGATGTGGTTTCGCAGACCTGAGTTTGACAGGATATGTTGGTTAAAAACAGACGGCAGCGTTAGAGGTGGTATAACATGGGACGATATATGCCGTATAGAGTTGCCCGTACCGCCATTGGATGAACAGTTAAGAATAGTTTCAAGCTATAAAGCAATTACCGACAGAATTACACTGAAACAGCGGATAAATGATAATTTAGAAGCAACTGTAAAGGCAATATTCAAATCATGGTTTATAGATTTTGAACCATTTGGCTATAAGCAGCCGGATGCTTGGAAAAACGTTACAATTGATGATATTTCATCTGAAATAATCTGTGGAAAAACTCCTCCAACATCTGATATAGAAAATTATGGCGGTGAAATTCCTTTTATCACTATACCAGATATGCACGATAGTGTTTATACTGTTAAAACATCACGTTTTTTGACACAAAAGGGTGCAGACACACAATCGAACAAAACATTACCAGTTAATGCTATATGCGTAAGTTGTATAGCTACAGTTGGTCTTGTTTGTCTTACGGCTGAACCAAGTCAAACTAATCAGCAGATAAATTCTATTATATGTAAAAACGGAATAAGTCCCTTTTATGTTTATATGAAAATGACGATGATGACCGATTATCTCAAACAATTAGGCGCAGGGGGCAGCACAACACTAAATGTAAACAAAACACTATTTGGTCAAATTCCCATAATGCTACCTGATTCAAATACTTTAAACAAATTCCATGATAAAGTATCTCCATTGTTTTCCACGATAAGAGAAAATCAATTAGAGCTTATACAGCTCGAAAAGTTAAAAGAGGTTTCTTTATCAATGATTTCAAGCCGCTAAATTATCATTTAGCACCGATCTATGCTATAATTATAGAAATATACCATAGATCGGAGCGAGTAATGATGAAGGAAACGATAATACGGGAGATATTACATGATGTTGCAGGGCTTCTTGATAGCAGGCAGTTGGACGAGCTGCGTTCTGTGCTTGAAACAAGGCTGAAAAGCGTGGATATGACAGAAAGCGCAGATACCGCTGAAAAGAACAGGCAGGAGAACAGCCATTTTCTTGAAATGTTTATCTCAGCAAAGCGTGTTGAGGGCTGTTCTGAGAACACATTGAAATACTATCAGACAACGATAGAGAGACTATTATCCGCTACAAGCAAATGGATAAAAGAAATCACGACCGATGATCTTAGGCTGTATCTTGCGGAATACCAACAGCAGAACAACGCAAGCAAGGTGACGGTTGACAATGTTCGCCGTATATTGTCGAGCTTCTTTTCATGGCTTGAGGACGAGGACTATATCGTAAAAAGCCCTGTCCGCAGGATTCATAAAGTCAAGACTGCAAAGGTTGTAAAAGATACGCTGACCGATGAAAACTTGGAAGTTCTCCGTGATACTTGCCATAATCTTCGTGATCTGGCTATAATCGAAATGCTGACTTCCACCGGAGTACGTGTTGGAGAGCTTGTTAAGCTCAATAAGGCTGATATCGATTTTACGGAACGCTCATGTATTGTTCTCGGCAAGGGCAATAAAGAACGTGAGGTTTACTTTGATGCAAGAACAAAACTGCACTTGCAGGAATATCTTGAACAGCGTACCGACAGTGGTCCGGCGCTGTTTGTATCAAAAAACGCTCCGCATACAAGGCTGACTATCGGAGCAATACAGCGTATTGTCCGCACTCTTGGGAAACAGGCTGAGATAAACAAGGTTCATCCGCATAAGTTCCGCAGAACACTTGCGACAAGAGCCATTGACAAAGGTATGCCGATTGAACAAGTGCAGCGGCTTCTCGGCCATCAGAAAATAGAAACTACTATGCACTATGCTATGGTAAATCAGAGCAATGTAAAGATTGCTCATCGTAAATATATAGGTTGAGGTGATAATATGGAATACAAGGTTTTAGGCGATTATATAAATCTTGTTGACCTTAGAAATAGAGAATTAGGGATAACAAATCTTCTTGGCGTAAGTATCGAAAAACGCTTTATTCCGTCTATTGCGAACATTTTCGGTACTGACCTTTCAAATTATAAGGTCGTGAAGAACGGACAATTCGCATACGGTCCGGTTACATCACGAAACGGAGAAAAGATTTCTATTGCCTTGCTGAATGGCGAGGACTGTATCATATCAAGCTCCTACTCCGTCTTTGAGGTAACACGCAAGGAAGAACTTGATCCTGAGTATCTTATGCTGTGGTTCAGCCGTCCCGAATTTGATAGGTATGCAAGATACCGTTCTCATGGAAGTGTAAGAGAAATCTTCGGCTGGGACGAACTGTGCGCTGTGGAGCTTCCTGTTCCCGACATTGAAAAACAGCGTAAGATTGTAAAGGCTTATAAGACAATCACCTATAGAATTGCTTTGAAACAGCGGATAAATGATAATTTAGAGGCTTGATATGCTACTAATGAGTGTCTGTCGAAGCTCTTGCAGTCTTCCGATTTCCAACTCGTTTTGCCGCTGCTCATCAAATAAAGGCATACATATGGCCTCAAA
>Ga0129310_1001555_pt1 | contig 19573 bp, 15 predicted proteins | sample Go1ome_2_FD_94433 | JGI IMG/M metagenome (GOLD analysis project Ga0129310, IMG submission 94433) | Western lowland gorrila individual fecal microbial communities from Wisconsin, USA - Go1022A metagenome | ecosystem: Host-associated > Mammals > Digestive system > Large intestine > Fecal | place...
TCTGACCATGGAGTATGATAAACTCATTGCCGGTGCGAAGATCGACTTCGATGGCAAGGAACTGAACCTGTCCTTGTTGCGTCCCTATCTGGTGAATTGCGACCGCAATGTCCGCAGACAGGCCTGGGAGAAGATGAGTGGCTTTTTCCGGAAAAATGAGGAGCAGCTGGACACCATTTACGACAAACTGGTGAAGAACCGTACCGCACAGGCCAGAGCCATGGGTTACGAGAATTATCTGGAACTGGGGTATTACCGCATGAACCGCAACTGCTACGGCAAGGAAGAGGTAGAAGCTTTCCGGAAACAGATCAAGGAATATTTCGTGCCCTTTGCGGAAAAACTGCATGACCGGAGAAGACAGCGCCTCGGCCTGGAGCGGCTCAGCTATATCGACGAACAGGTCTATTTTAAAGATGGCAACCCGGCACCCACCGGCACTCCCGAAGAGATCATGGCGGCAGGCCAGAAGATGTACCGTGAACTGTCCCCGGAGACTGCGGAATTTTTTGATTTTATGATGGAGAACCAGTTATTTGATGTCCTGGGGCGCAAGACCAAGAAGGCAGGCGGCTATATGACCTATCTGCCTCTGTACCATGCCCCGTTTATTTTCGCCAACTTTAACGGTACCAGCGGCGATGTGGATGTCATCACCCATGAGTGCGGACACGCTTTTCAGGGATATCTGTCCGGCACGGATCCCATCAGGGAACATGCGGATATCGGCATGGAGACCGCGGAAATCCACTCCATGTCCATGGAATTTTTCACAGAAAAATGGATGCATCTGTTCTTCGGTGACCGGGCGCAGGATTATGTGGAGATGCATCTGGAGGATGCGGCGGCATTTATCCCTTACGGCTGTATGGTGGATGAGTTCCAGCATATCGTCTATGAGCATCCGGAAATGACACCGGCCGAGAGAAAGCAGGCATGGAGCCGTCTGGAGCGGGAGTACAAGCCTCATCTGGATTACGAAGGCGATCCTTTCTTCGGACAGGGCGGCTTCTGGCAGAAGCAGCTGCACATTTATGACTACCCTCTGTACTACATTGACTATTGTCTGGCACAGACCTGTGCGTTGCAGTATAAGGTGAAAATGGATGCCGATTTCGGGGAAGCGTGGAAGAGCTATCTGAAGCTGTGCAGACTGTCTGCCAGCGATTTCTACACCAATATGATCAAAGAGGTCGGACTGGACAGTCCCTTTGAGCCGGGATGCGTGAAAAATATCGTGGAAAAACTTGAAAAATATGTGAAATAGCTTTCTTTTTCCTATAAAATACGGTAAAATAAGGAGTCATTGGGACTTAAGACACCAGGAAGGAGACATGTAAGCGATGTCTAAGAATGAAAAAGTTACAGAAAATAAGGAACAAACAGAACAGAAGGTCATGACCAAATATGACCGGAAGGTACAGAGGCGTAAAGAAGAAAAGGAAAAGGAAAAGCGTGAAGAGCGCGTCAGCACGGTCATCGGTATCGTAGTACTTGTGGCACTGGTATGTCTGGTGGCATCTTTCCCCATCCGTACCTATCTGGCGACCCATGAGACCTATGTGGTGATCAACGGGGAAGCCGTGAATAAGGTAGAATTCGATTACGAATATAATCTGACCAAGAATAACTATATCACCCAGTACGGCAGCTATCTGACATACTTCGGACTGGACACTTCCAAGGATCTGTCCACACAGATGTATTCCGATACCCTGACCTGGCAGGATTACTTTGAGCAGATGGCCGTTGAGAATCTGAAGCAGGGCAAAGCCATGAAGGCAGCAGCCGAGGCAGAAGGATTCACCTACGATACCACGGAGGAGTACAATACTTTTAAGGAGACCATCAAGACCTCCGCAGCATCCGCAGGGGTATCCGAGAAGGAATATGTACGTTCCATCTACGGTGGTTATGCAACCATGGGCCGTATCGAACAGTATATTAAGAACGACATGGTCATGAATGCATATTATGAGAAGCTGCAGGAGGACAACGCTCCCAGCGATGACGAGATCCAGAGCTATTATGAGGAAAATAAGGCAAGCTACGATTCCGTAGACTACCGCCTGACCACCATTGAGGCTGAACTGCCGACCGAGCCTACCGATCTGGCAGACCCTGTAGAAGCAACCGCAGCTCCCGATGCTGCAACCGATGGAACAGCATCGGCTGACAGCACACAGGATACTGCGTACCAGCCTTCCGATGCTGAGATCGCCAAGGCCATGGAAGATGCCAAAGTACTGGCTGACGATGCAGAGCAGACCGTGGCAAAAGACGGCGAAGCCCATGAGAATGAGCAGAAGTCTTCCGTGAACTACCTGATCTCCGACTGGCTGTTCGATGATGCCAGAAAGGCAGGAGACACCACCGTCATTACCAACGACAGCAGCCATTGCTATTATGTCGTGGCATTTGAGCAGAGATATCTGGACGAGACTCCTTCTGCTGATGTTCGTGTCATCATTCCGGGCGAGGATAAGACCGGCGAAGAGATTCTGGAGGAGTGGAAGAGCGGTGCAGCTACCGAGGACAGCTTCGTAGAACTGTGCAAAAAGTATACACAGGATACCTCCGCAGCAGCGAACGGCGGCCTGTTTGAGCAGGTGACCAAGAGTGGTATGACCGAGGAACTCAGCAGCTGGATCTTCGACAGCAGCCGTCAGGCAGGAGATACCGTATCCATTGCCATTACGGATGATGCCACCTATGTGCTTTACTACATCGGACAGGATCAGCCCGAGTGGAAGATCAACATCAAGAATACACTGGTATCTCAGGCAATGACCCAGTATATGGATGACATTACCGCAGATATCACCGTAGAGGATCCCAAGGGCAAGCTGAATTACCTGAAGGTGCAGGCAGAGGAATCCGCAGCCGCTGAGACCGCGGCCGCAGAGACTCAGGAGATCACCGAGGAGCAGACCGCTGCTACCGGGGAGACTGCAACACAGGCACAGTAAGGCTTGCCGGGGAACAGAACATAGACAACAGACAAGTACCTGTTTCACTGCGCAAGCAGAAGAGACAGGTACTGTTAGATTATAGGAGAAGAAATATGCAGGAAAAGGTTCTGGTATTGGATATTGACGGAACACTGACCAATTCGAAAAAAGAGATCACGGAAGTGACCAGACGGGGAATCTGGAATATTTTACAGCACGGCCACAAGGTCATTCTGGCTTCCGGCCGTCCGACTCCCGGCATGAGAGGCTGTGAGGAAGATTTGGAACTGAAAAAATACGGTGGCTACCTCCTGTCCTTTAACGGAGCACGTATCGTGGATTGCAAAACGGGAGAAGTGGTGTATCAGAGAACATTGCCTCTGTCCATTGTTCCCGGTTTATATGAATTCGCCAAGGCAAACGGCTGCGGTTTGATCACTTATCAGGGAGAAGGCGTGATCTCCGCTTTTGAACCGGACAAATATGTGGAACTGGAAGCAAGGATCAACAAGATCCCCATTCAGGTGGTTCCGGATTTCGTGAATTATGTGAACTTTGATATTAACAAGTGCCTGATGACGGCACCGGAGGAGATTGCCCCCGCGCTGGAGAAACAACTGCAGGAAAAATACAGTGATGTGGCGAGCATCTACCGTTCCGAGCCTTATTTTATCGAGATCATGCCAAAGGATGTGAACAAGGCAACTTCTCTGGATCACATGCTGGAAGGCATGGGACTGACCAGAGAGAATGCAATCTGCTGCGGGGATGGTTACAATGATATCTCCATGATCGAATATGCGGGAACCGGTGTGGCCATGGGCAATGCCCAGCCTGCGGTCAAGGAGGCAGCAGATTATATCACCGGCACCAATGATGAAGACGGACTGGTGGAAGTCATTGATAAATTCATCATGAACCCGGAAGCAGAGCAGAAGAAATAAGAGTGGAAGGAAAAGCATGATCCAGATACCCGAAAAAGCAAAATATATCATAGATACTATACAGAATGCCGGATTCGAAGCCTATGTGGTAGGCGGCTGCGTGCGGGATTCCATTCTGGGGAGAATCCCGGAGGACTGGGATATCACCACTTCGGCGAGACCGGAGCAGATAAAGCAGCTGTTCCGCCGCACCATCGACACCGGGATCCAGCATGGTACCGTAACCGTCATGCTGGACAAGGAAGGCTTTGAAGTTACGACCTATCGTGTGGACGGAAAATACGAAGACAGCCGACACCCCAAAGAGGTGACTTTCACCCCGAATCTGGAGGAGGATCTGAAACGCCGGGATTTTACCATCAATGCCATGGCCTACAATGAAACGGAAGGCCTGATCGACATTTTCGGTGGCTTGAAAGACATCGAAGCGAAACTGATCCGCTGTGTGGGTAACCCGGAGGAACGATTCGGTGAAGATGCCCTGCGCATCATGCGGGCGATCCGATTTTCCGCACAGCTGGGCTACGAGATCCACGAAGACACCGAGGCGGCGATCCGACTGCTGGCACCGACCCTGCAGAAGATCAGCGCGGAGCGGATTCAGGTGGAACTGACCAAATTACTGGTGTCTCCGCATCCGGACACTCTCAGAACTGCATATGACATGGGTGTCACGAAAGTCATCCTGCCGGAATTTGATGCCATGATGGAGACGCCTCAGAAGCACAAACACCATAAATATAACGTGGGAGAGCATACATTACATGCTCTGATGGAGATCGGAGCGGAGAAAAATCTGCGCTATGCCATGTTACTCCATGACATTGGAAAACCGGCCACACTTACCGTGGATGAAGAAGGAATCACACATTTCTACGGACATCCGGCAGTGGGGGAAGAGATGGCGGGGAAGATACTGCGCAGGCTTCGTTTTGACAATGATACGGTTGCCGTGGTCACCCGTCTGGTGAGATACCACGATTACGGCAATGACGTGACGCCGGATCTGCGGATCGTGCGCCGGGCAGTGAACAAGATCGGGGAAGATATTTTCCCACTGCTGTTCCCGGTGAAGCGGGCGGACATTCTGGCGCAGAGCGATTACCTGAGAACAGAAAAACTGGAAAATCTGGAGCATTGGAAGCAGTTGTATCAGGAAAAGCTGGAAAAGAAGCAATGCGTCTCCCTGAAAACACTGGCGGTTACCGGAAGAGACCTGATCGACACCGGCATGAAGCCGGGCAGGGAATTGGGAGAGATGCTGCAGCAGCTTCTGGAACTGGTATTGGAGCACCCGGAACAGAACACCAGAGAACGGCTGCTGGAAAAGGTGAAGGAACTGTCGGCAGCCAAAGAGTGAGCATACTTTGAAAAAATCCCTCATAAGATAGCGTAGGAACCGGGAAACGGTTAAGGATGTATCTTAGGAGGGGTTGTAAGTGAATGACAGAGCGGTGGCACTGCTGGAGCAGTATGAGATAGAAGTATTGCGTACCCGGAAAGGAAGGGGAGCTATTCTGTGCGATACGCAGCAGGGCTGCCTGATCTTCAGGGAATATACCGGAAGAGAGGAACAACTACGCTTACAGGAACAGGTTTTAAAGCATCTGGAACAACGGGGAACCGTACCGGCGGAGAGGCTGCTTGCCACGAAAGAGGGCGCGCTGTCCGTGACGGACAGAGACGGTGTCAGATATATTCTGAAGACCTGGTGGGAAGGCAGAGAATGCAATATCCGTGACAGAGAGGAATGCGTGGAAGCCATGCGGCTTCTGGCGAGACTGCACGGGGATCTGACTTTTACACCGGTATTCCCGGAAGTGGAAGGGGTTCCGGCTCCGGTCATAGACAGATACCTTCCCAGCCGGGATTATGAGAAGCATAACCGGGAACTGAAACGTGCCCGCAGATTCTTAAAGCAGCGCAGCCAGAAGACCTGGTTTGAGATCCGGCTGTCTGCAGTGATCGATCCTTTTCTGGAGGAAGCGAGACAACTCAGCGAGGAATGGAAAGAGATCGAGACGACGGCCGGTAACCGTGGAGAAGAGCCGATGTGTTTTTGCCACGGGGATTACCAGTACCACAATATCCTGCGGCAGGACCGGGGATTTTTCCTGGTGAATTTCGAAAAATGTCAGGCGGACGGACCGGTGCGGGATCTGTATCTGCTGTTGCGAAAGCTTCTGGAAAAATGTGAGTGGGACACGGAATGGGGCAGAGTGCTTCTGGCGGCTTATGAAAGTGTGAGACCCCTGAAGCCCTATGAGAGGCAGGATCTGTTCTACCGCCTGTCCTATCCTGAAAAATTGTGGAAGATCGTAAACTTTTATTATAATTCCGGGAAGGCCTGGATCCCGGAGAAGAACCAGGAGAAGCTGGACCGCCTGCTGGAACAGGAAGCGGCCAGAAAGAAATTTTTGAAAATGCTGCAAAAATAAAGACGGCAGCGAACTGCAGAAAGCGGAAGAGGCATTGCGGCAGAGCCGTGGTGTGGAAGACAAAGGAGAAGCAAAACGTTGAAAAGATTCGAAGACAAAAGGTATTCGAAAACAAGGCAGATGGCGGCAGGTCTTCTGTTTGTGACAGCGATGTTATTAACAGGCTGCGGACAGACGGCAGCCTCCGGAGCTGCTGCGGAAGCACAGACGGAGGCTACGGCACAGACAGAGCGGGTGGATACCGGCTTCGTGGTAACGGATCCGGACAGCTATGATTCCGCAGATACCGCGGTGCTGGTGGATATCAATAGTATTGACAACACTGTCACTTTGCTGAATCTGGATCTGGGAAAACGATATACCTTATCTATGGACGGAACGACGCGCTTCGCGGATAAATACGGAAAAGCAATCTCCCTGAGCCAGCTGCAGGAAGGAGATATCGTGGATGTCACCTTCTTAAAAAGCCAGAAACACCTGACCGCCATGCAGCTGGCACAGACGGCCTGGCAGTACGACGATGTGGAACGGTATGAGTTAAATACAGTCCGCAACGAGGTGACCATCGGCGGCGAGGTGTTCCAGTTATCGAAGGATACCCAATATTTTTCCCAGGGACACAGCATTGAGAAAATGGATCTGAACCCGGCGGATATCCTGACTTTTCACGGGATCGACAGCACTGTGCTCAGTATAACGGTGGAGAAAGGCCATGGCTATCTGCGGCTGGTCAACGATGAGAATTTCGTGGGAGGCTGGCTGGAGATCGGGCAGACACAGATCGTGCGGATCACGGAGGACATGCTGGTGACCGTGCCGGAAGGAAGCTATCAGATAGACATCAGCTATAACGGTGGAGGCGGTGTCAAGAATGTGGTGATCAACCGCAACGAAGAGACTACATTGGACATCGGCGATCTGGAGGTGGCGGAAGCACAGTACGGTATGGTGTTATTTTCCCTGAGTCCCTCCAATGCGGAATTGTATATTGACGGCAGCCAGGCGGATCCCTCCCAGCCCATCTCGCTGGAATACGGAATCCACCAGATCATAGCGAAGGCGGACGGCTATAAGTCTCTGACACAGTATCTCAGGGTCGGACAGGAATCCGCCGGTGTGGATGTCCAACTGGACAAGGTAGATTCCGACAGTGAAGAAAGCACGGAAAGCAGCAGTTCCACCAGCTCCGAGTCTTCCGCCGGATCGACCTCTGCTGCGGATACGATAACGACCTATTACCGCGTGCATATTGATGCTCCGGAAAATGTAGAAGTATATCTGGACGGCAATTATGTGGGCATCTCGCCCTGCAGCTTCAAAAAGACCTCCGGAAGCCATGTGATCACCCTCCGGAAGACCGGTTATGAGACCAGAAGTTATACGGTGCAGGTGGACGAAGAAGAGAAGGATGTATCCTACTCATTTGTGGATCTGGTAACCAGTTCCACAACCGGTTCCACGTCGTCGGAATAATCCCCGGGAAGGTGGAAGAAATGCCGTAAATATGCGGAAAAACCTTGACAAAAGGCTTAAAACCAGATATATATATGTATAGACGTTTCAAAAGAACTATTTTCGAGCGTAAATTTAATAACGAAAACTCATTATAGGAGGAGTTCAATATGAACAAAACAGAATTAGTTGCAGCTATGGCTGATCAGGCTGGTCTTTCCAAGAAAGACGCAGAGAAGGCATTAAAGGCTTTTACCGATGTTGTTGCTGAAGAGTTAAAGAAGGATGGTAAGGTTCAGTTAGTTGGTTTCGGTACTTTCGAAGTATCCAGCAGAGCAGCCAGAGAGGGTAGAAATCCTCAGAGCGGCAAGCCTATGAAGATCGCTGCTTCCAAGGCTCCTAAGTTCAAGGCTGGTAAGGCATTAAAGGATATGCTGAACGCATAATAGAAGCTGAATTTTCAGAGACTCGATGGGACAACCTTTCGGGTCTCTTTTGTTTTTGAAAATCAATGGTTGAGAGGATAAGAATATGAGATTAGACAAGTATCTGAAGGTATCCCGGCTGATCAAACGCCGCACGGTGGCCAACGAAGCCTGTGACAGCGGCAGGGTACTGATCAATGACAAGCCGGCCAAGGCATCCGCCAATGTCAAGGAAGGCGATGTTATCACGATCTCCTTCGGCAACAAGGAAGTCAAAGTGGAAGTCCTGGATGTGCAGGAGACCGTGAAAAAAGAAGAGGCCAAAGAACTCTTTCGTTATATATAATCTATCTTCCATCATGTATAAATTACCATATCCTGCCATAGAATGAATTGTAAGTCCGGTTCCGGAAGGAAGCGGACGCGATAACGGGAGGCCAGAGGTAAGATGGAAGATTTAAACGCAACCGGACGTATGCATAAAGTGACCATGACCAACAGACGCACCTGTACCGTGAACGGGGTAAATGACGTGCTTTCCTTTGATCTGCGGGAGATTCTGCTGGAGACGGAACAGGGAATGCTGATGATCCGTGGAAATGAACTCCATGTGAACCGTCTGACATTAGACAAGGGGGAAGTGGATATTGATGGCCGGATCGACAGCTTTGTGTATTCGGATACCGCAGCATCCGGAGAGAAACAGGAGTCCTTTCTGGGCAGGCTGTTCCGCTGATGAATGAAAACATTTTTCTGCTGCATTCCTTCCTGTTGGGGGTGTGGATCACTTTTTTGTATGACATACTGCGGATACTGCGAAGAGTGTTTTCCCACAGTACCGGCATGGTATCTCTGGAGGATCTGGCATTCTGGATCTACTGTGCGGGGAAGGTTTTTCTGCTGATGTTCCATGAGAGCAACGGGAATCTGCGGTGGTTCGCCGTATTGGGAGCGCTGACGGGGATGTACCTGTATCATAAGAAGGTCAGCCCCCTTTTCGTAAAGTATACGGCGCTTGCACTGAACACGCTGTTAAGCCCTCTCCGAAAGGCTTTGCAAATATCGGAAAAATGGATGAAAAAGCAGTTGACTGAACTTATGAAAATGTTTAAAATATTTATCAAAAGGAGATGCGCGTATGGCAAAAAGAAAAGCAGCCTACCGCAAGAGACACCAGAACCGGTTCAGCATGTTCCTGGTGAGCCTGGTTGTATTGATGATCATGGTGGTCGTTGCGGTGCGGAGCGTGGAATTACAACAGAAGATTGCAGGATATGATACCCAGATCGCAAGCCTGAACGCGCAGATCGAAGCGGAACAGGCCAGAGCGGAACAGATCGAGGAGTACGGTAAGTACACACAGACGAAAGGCTATGTGGAAGAGGTAGCGAAGGATAAGCTGGGTCTGGTATACGAAGGAGAGATCCTTTTTCAGGAAGATCATTAAGCAGGGAAACTGATTCTTAAGTGGACCTGCTTTTTTTGTCGCAAAAAATGAAGCCGCCCGCTCCCTTGATTTGACAAAAAGAAGAAAGGAACTGCCCTATAATCGTGTGACAGAAAGGGGAGGATACCATGATCATAGGGAAGAAGGAACAGGAACGTCTGGAGAGGGAACAGTGTGCGCAGGTCTCGCTGTTGTGCAGACAGAAGCTGATGGGATATGCGGAAAGCTTTGAGGAACTGGGGAAGAGCTTCCGGCAGGAGATACGGATCACGGGGGAGGACAGGCAGAACATTCTGGAAAAATGTATGCTGTGGCAGAGCCGACAGATTATGGGGGATCATTTGCAGGAGGTTGCCCGGATCATGGAGCGGGTCGCCGGAGAAGAACTGGGATACCGGCCCCTGGAAGAAAAAAAGCAAAAAGGACTGGTGCAGGCCCTGAAAAGCGAAGGAATCACGGCGAAGGATCTCTGCTATGTGCAAAAGGAGGAAACGGATGGCGGAACATCCGGCATCAGCATGACATTGTCTACGGATAAGCCGCATTATAAGGCGGCGGGCGTAGCGGACATGCTGACGGTATTGTTGGGGAAGCGGCTGCAGGTCTCGTCGGGAAGCCCTTATCTGGTAGAACAGGAGCCTCATTGCTTTCTTTTCACGGAGGAGCCGAAATACATAGCACTGACGGGAGTGAGCCGCGCGGTCAAAGAAGGAGAGAAGGTTTCGGGGGATCAGTTTGCCACCATGGAATCTGAAAAGGGGAAACTGATTCTGCTGCTGTCTGACGGGACAGGCTCCGGGGAGGATGCCAGCCGGGGCAGCGGCAGGGTAATGGATCTCATGGAAAAAATGCTGGAGGCCGGTTTTGGAACGGAAGCCTCGGTAAATCTGTTGAATTCCGCATTATATGCACAGAATGAGGAGGACGATCATCCCACGGTGGATATCTGCAGTCTGAACCTGTATACGGGAGAGTGTGAGATCTGTAAGGTGGGTGGCGCAGCCACATTCTGGAAGACCTCCGGAAGGGTCAACTGTATCGGCGGGGAGAGTCTGCCCTTAGGCATTTTTCAGAAAGCACAGATGGAACGACAGATGTGTCAGATCAGCCCGGGAGATCTGCTGGTCATGATGACGGACGGGGTTCTGGACTGGATAGAGGATGGGGAGGAACGCATGGCCCGGATGCTGGAAGGATTGCAGGAACAGAATCCGCAGGAGATTGCGGAAAAAGTGTTGTCCTATGCCATCTGCGCTTCGGAGGGACGGATCCGGGACGATATGACGGTATTTGCACTCTGTCTGTGGGAAAATACGTGACGTCACCTTGATTTTTCATGGCAATTAGGATAGAGTAAACTCATGAATACATGGTTGGATACGCGAGAAAAAGTATTTGCATATATCAGAGAGCATCACATGCTGCAGGCCGGTGACCGTGTGGTGGCCGGTGTTTCCGGAGGGGCAGACTCGGTTTGCCTCTTATTTTTGTTGCTGGAATGGCAGAAGGAAGTGCCGATGGATATTGCGGTGGTGCATGTGAATCACGGGATCCGTGCGGAAGCCGGGGAGGATGCCCGGTATGTGGAAGAACTCTGTGGAGACAGGGGAATTCCTTTTTTTCTGACGAGGGCGGATGTAAGGGACAGAGCCAGACGGGAGAAGCTCTCCGAAGAGGAGGCCGGCCGCAGGATCAGGTACGAAGCCTTTGACCGGGCGGCGAAGGAGTGGAAAGCCACGAAGATCGCAGTGGCCCATAACAGTAATGACCGCAGTGAGACTCAGTTGTTCCATCTGTTCCGGGGCAGCGGGATCCGGGGACTGGCCAGCATCCTGCCGGTGAGAGACCGGATCATACGGCCGATCCTGTGTCTGGAACGGGGGGAGATTGAGGAATTCCTGCGGCAGCGGGGAATTCCTTACTGCAGGGATGCCACCAACGATGAGGATGACTACACGAGAAATCGTATCCGGCATCATATTCTGCCCTATGCGGAGCAGAATATTGTAAAAGGCTGCGTGGCGCATATGAATCAGACGGCGGAACTGCTGGCGGAGACGGAGGATTATCTGGAACACCAGACGGCAGAGGCTGCGGAGCAATGCATCCGGCGGACGGGCGGCGTACCGGGGAAAACAGCGCCGGCGACGGAACGGCAGGAGGCTGTGATCGGTATTTCGGTCGGAAGATTTCTGGAACTGCATCCGGTGATCCGCAAGCGTCTTTTGTATGAAACGGTGAAGCGGCTGTCGCCGGGGCAGAAGGACATTACCTACCGGCATATTCAGGAATTGCTTACGCTGTTCACCGATGAGGGCAATAGGCAGATCTGTCTCCCCTTCGGAATCCGGGGCAGAAGACAATATGAGGAAGTACTGCTGACGGTAGAAACGTCCGATGACAGCATCCCGGAAAAGAAACCTGGACAGCCGGAACGGAAGATAGACATGCAGCTGCCGCCCGGACGTAAAAGTACGGTGGAATGCGAAGCCGGAGTGTTGGAATATTGCCTGTGGGAGCTGCCTTATGGCCTTGAAAAAAACCAGGAAGTTCCCACAAATCAGTATACGAAATGGTTTGATTATGATAAAATAAAAAAATGTCCGGTGATACGGACAAGGCAGACGGGCGACTATCTGACCATTGCAGACGGCAGAGGCGGAATGATCCATAAATCGTTAAAAAGCTATCTGGTCGATCAGAAGATCCCGAAGACGGAGCGTGACAGATTGCCGATCCTGGCAGAGGACGATCATGTATTGTGGGCCGTGGGATACCGTATCAGCGAATATTATAAAGTAACGGAGAATACAAAACGTATTTTAAAGGTACAATTAATAAGAAAGGAGTTCGCTTAAACAGCGAAGAGACAAAAGAAAATGGCAGAACATATCAGAGTACTATTAACAGAAGAGGAAGTAGATAAGAGAATTCAGGAGATCGGCGAACAGATCAGCAGGGACTATGCAGGCAGGCAGGTACACCTTGTATGTGTGCTGAAGGGTGGCAGCTTTTTCATGTGTGAACTGGCAAAGCGTATCACCGTTCCCGTATCGCTGGATTTCATGTCCGTATCCAGCTACGGCAGTGATACCAAGTCCAGCGGTGTAGTCAAGATCGTGAAGGATCTGGATGAATCCCTGAAGGATAAGGAAGTTATCGTAGTAGAGGATATTGTAGACAGCGGAAGGACTTTAAGCTATCTGTTGGAGATGCTGAAGGACAGAGGTCCTGCTTCCTTACGTCTGTGCACCCTGTTGGACAAACCCGAGAGAAGAGTTATTGATGTCCATGTGGATTATACCGGATTTAATATTCCCGATGAGTTCGTAGTGGGCTATGGTCTGGATTATGATCAGAGATATCGTAATCTGCCTTACATTGGTGTGGTAGAATTCGATTAAGCGATACAAAGATGCAGGAGGCCCGTGAAGTTGAAACAAAACGGCAAAACAATCAATTCATATTTTATATTTATTATACTTCTGATCATGGTGATCTTCGGTCTCAACATGTTGAACAACCGGGAGGATGAATACACCAAGGCGGAATTTATTGCGGATCTGGATGCAGGCAATGTATCGGAGATCGAGATACAGCCCAACGGAGAGGCACCTACCGGTTATCTGGAGATCCAGATGAAGAACGGTGTGAGCCATAAGCTGTATGCAACGGATGTCACGGAACTGGAGACACTGGTCCGGGAGTATGGATTTGACCCGATGGTCAATGACATTCAGAGAGAGAACTGGTTCCTGGCTTATATGCTGCCGATGCTGGTTGTACTGGCAGTGGGTGTGTTCCTGTTCATGATGATGAATGCCCAGCAGGCAGGCGGCGGGAACGGCAAGATGATGAACTTCGGCAAGAGTCGTGCCAGGATGACCCTGGGTGACAAGAGCGTCACATTTGCACAGGTAGCCGGACTGAAAGAAGAAAAAGAGGAACTGGAGGAAATCGTGGATTTCCTGAAGGAGCCGGGAAAATATACCGGTGTCGGTGCCAGAATTCCGAAGGGTGTCCTGTTGGAGGGTCCTCCCGGAACCGGTAAGACTTTATTGGCGAAGGCGGTAGCAGGCGAGGCCGGGGTTCCTTTCTTCAGTATCTCCGGATCGGATTTCGTGGAGATGTTCGTCGGTGTCGGAGCATCCCGTGTACGAGACCTGTTTGAAGAGGCGAAGCACAATGCACCCTGTATCGTATTCATTGATGAGATCGATGCGGTGGCAAGACGCCGTGGTACAGGTATGGGTGGCGGACACGATGAGAGAGAGCAGACGCTGAACCAGCTGCTGGTAGAGATGGACGGTTTCGGCGTCAATGAGGGTATTATCGTCATGGCAGCCACGAACCGTGTGGATATTCTGGATCCCGCAATCCTGCGTCCCGGTCGTTTTGACCGTAAGGTGGCGGTGGGAACTCCTGACGTCGGCGGCAGAGAAGAGATCCTGAAAGTACACGCGAAGAACAAACCTCTGGGAGATGACGTGAATCTGCAGCAGATTGCGCAGACCACTGCAGGCTTCACCGGAGCGGATCTGGAGAATCTGCTGAATGAGGCGGCCATTATTGCGGCGAAGGAGAACCGCTCCTTTATCGCACAGAAGGATATTAAGAGAGCATTTATCAAGGTGGGAATCGGCGCGGAGAAAAAGAGCCGCATTATCTCCGATAAGGAGAAGAAGATCACGGCATATCACGAAGCAGGCCATGCAATCCTGTTCCATGTGCTGCCGGATGTGGGACCGGTCTATACGGTGTCCATTATTCCTACCGGAGTTGGAGCAGCTGGTTATACCATGCCTCTGCCGGAAAAGGATGAAATGTTCGCCACCAAAAGCCGTATGCTCCAGGATATCATGGTATCTCTGGGTGGACGGATCGCAGAGGAGATCATCTTCGGCGATATCACCACAGGTGCTTCCAGTGATATCAAGAAAGCCACCAAGACGGCCCGCCGTATGGTGACCCGTTACGGAATGTCCGATCATATCGGTGTGATCTGCTACGATGACGATGATGATGAAGTCTTTATCGGAAAAGATCTGGCCCATGCCAAAGCCCACAGTGAGGAGATTTCCGGAGAGATCGACAAGGAAGTCAAGAACATCATTGATGATTGCTATACCAAGGCCAAGGATATTATTTTACAGCATGAAGATGTATTGCACAGTTGTGCACAGCTTCTGTTAGAGAAAGAGAAGATCACCAGAGAAGAGTTCGAGGGTCTTTTCTGATAATCGGACGGCATAGGAAAAGGTTTTCGCGGGAGCTTCAGGGAATTAGTAGTATTGTACAAACTGATTTTGTGAAAAATACACAAAAACACATATACACTTTTGTAATATTTGTGAATTTTGAGAATAGTCAAAAATAGTGGTGCATGCTATTATAATACTCGTAACCCCCCCAATACATTATATAGTTTTTTGCTATACCCCATAAGAAAGAAATACCTTCTCTAAAAAGGGCAGTCCTCCCAAGACTGTCCTTTTTACTGTTCAAAAATCGTGTAATAAGGTGACGCACTGTTGTCTGATACGGGGAAAAAGGGTATAATTACATATGTGCGTGCTGCACAGGTAAGAATAGCAGGAGCATAATATAGTAGTAAGACATTAGTCTCAGAAAGGGTAGATACTATGGATCTGGAGCTATTACGTCGAACAGAATATAATCAGCAATACATTGCAGCCATGAGACCCGTATTTAACAGGAGAGCACTTTTCACCGATACCAGCGCGGAATATGTGATCCCGGAAGAGCCGGAGCCGTTTTCCGAGGTGACGATCCGTTTCCGAACGGCCAGAAATAACGTAGACAGAGTATTTCTGGTAAGCGGCGGACAGAAGCATCTCATGGTGCGTGTGGAGAGCAATAATGATTTTGACTACTACGCTTATGTAATGCGTCTGGATGATCAGAAAGTATCTTATTATTTTGAGGTGCAGACCGGCAGGATCTCAGGCATCTTCGATATGAGAGGCCTGGTGCAGGAAGTCAATGAATATTATGACTTCATTATCATTCCCGGTTTCCACACCCCCGACTGGGCCAAGGGAGCGGTCATGTACCAGATCTATACAGATCGTTTCTGCAACGGAGATCCTTCCAACGACGTGCTGACCAATGAATATTGCTATATCGGAGAGCCGGTACATCGTGTGGAAGACTGGGGACGTTACCCCGCACAGATGGACGTCCGTGAGTTCTACGGCGGAGATCTGCAGGGGGTATTGGACAAGATGGACTATCTGCAGGATCTGGGAGTAGAGGTGATCTATTTTAATCCTCTGTTTGTCTCCCCGTCCAATCACAAATACGATATTCAGGACTATGATTATATTGATCCCCATATTGGAAAGATTGTCAGCGATGAAGGGGAGCTGCTTCCGGACGGGCAGCGGGAGAACCGTTTTGCCTCCCGCTACATTGATCGTGTGACCAACAAGGCGAATCTGGAAGCCAGCAATGAACTGTTTGCCCAGGTGGTGGCAGAGGCACACCGCAGGGGTATGAGAGTCATTCTGGACGGTGTGTCCAACCATTGTGGTTCCTTCAATAAATGGATGGACAGAGAGCGCATCTATGAGAATGCGGAAGGGTACGACAAGGGTGCCTATGTCAGCGCAGACAGCCCTTACCGGAGCTATTTTGATTTCCACAATCAGGCGGCATGGCCCTATAACAATTCCTATGACGGATGGTGGGGACATGATACCCTGCCGAAGCTGAATTATGAGGGGTCCCGGGAACTGATGGACTATGTCCTTCATGTGGCGAAAAAATGGGTATCCGCTCCTTATAATGTAGACGGCTGGAGACTGGATGTGGCGGCGGATCTGGGCCACAGTCAGGAATTCAACCATCATTTCTGGCAGGAATTCCGGAAAGCGGTAAAAGAGGCCAATCCGGAAGCCATTATTCTGGCGGAGCACTACGGCAATACCAGAGACTGGTTACAGGGCAATGAATGGGATACCGTGATGAACTACGATGCGTTCATGGAGCCCGTGACCTGGTTTTTGACCGGTATGGAAAAACACAGCGATGACTACCGGGAGGATCTGTTGGGCAACTCCGAGAGCTTCTGGGGAGCCATGCGGCACCATACCTCCAGCTTTTCCATGCCCAGCTGGCAGGTGGCCATGAATGAACTGTCCAACCACGACCATTCCCGTTTCCTGACGAGAACGAACCATAAGGTGGGACGTACCAATACACTGGGTCCGCAGGCTGCAGAGCAGGGCATCAACAAGGCCGTCTTCCGGGAAGGCGTTGTGATCCAGATGACCTGGACGGGGGCGCCCACGATCTATTACGGAGACGAGGCCGGTGTCTGTGGATTCACGGATCCCGACAACCGCAGAACTTATCCCTGGGGACATGAGGATCAGGTGCTTCTGGCATTCCATAAGGACATTATCCGCCTGCGCCGGGAGAATGAGGAACTGCGGACCGGTTCCCTGAAAATGCTGGAGAACGACTATAATTTCATCTCCTACGGACGTTTTAACCGCAAGGGACAGTGTGCGATCCTGATCAACAATAATTATCATCCCATCACCAAGGAGATCCATGTGTGGGAGATCGGCGCTCCCAAGACCGGTAAAATGAAAGTGATCTTACAGTCCAGGGATGACGGATATTGCATGGAAGGTGCGGAGTATGAGATCAAGGCAGGCAAGATCCTGATCGAGATGCCCCAGACCTCTGCGACGATCCTGAAATATGTAGAAGAGTAATCAGTTTGAAAATACGAAAGACAGAGAGGCTATTCGATGTTCACCATCATTATTACCCTGCTGTTGCCGCTGGTATCCATTGGGATCTGGCGGCAATATCTTTTAAAAAATAACGGAAAGAGCCTGCAGACAGTGGCAGACAGAAGGGGAGAATATGTTCTTCGCTATGTTACCTGTCTGCTCTGTATGCTGGTCATACCATGGATCCTGTTGTCACTGACCAGCAGTGACGGTAATACTATTTTCCGGAAACTGTTGGAATCCGGAGAATATGCGGCGAAAGTCCTATGTTTGGAAATCAGCATGATGCTGGTCCATACCATTGCAGAATTATTCGTGGAAGAGGCGAAGGCCGGAAAACATGAGAAGATACGGAGCGTTCTGGATAGAATTGCCGACAGCAGGGCATGGAGCGTTTTTCGTAAATACATAGGGCCGGCAGTGGTGCTGGCGGTGACGATACTGGTGGTATGCCTGAATTTCAGTATGATGTCCGACCGTGTGCTGTGGGGCGACGAGGCCTTTTCGGCAAATACGGCACATAAGGATGTGGGCGGTATTTTACAGGTGTTGTATTACTGGGACAATCACCCACCACTGTTTTATTACTGGCTGAAATTATTCGGAACCCTGTTCGGATATAAGGTTCCGGTGTTCCATCTGGCGTCTCTGGTGCCTTTTTTGATCGGTATTGTACTGGCATTGACGGTCGTGAGGAAACATTTTGGCATGCTTCCGGCTGCCTTTTTCGTGATGGTCTCCGGATTGGGACAGGCCTGTCTGGAGTATAATCTGGAAGTCCGTATGTATGCGCTGGCCTTTTTAGGTGTGATGGGCTGTTTCTACTGTGCTTACCGGGTTATTGCCGATGGCAGCAGGAAGACCTGGGCCGGTATGGTGCTGTGGGCGCTGGCAGCGGCCTATTCCCACTATTATGCACTGGTAGCTGTGGGTATTATGCTGTTTTTCACCGGAGTGGCCGTATGGATCAAATATCGCGGTAAGACATGGAAAAAGGGCGTTCTGGCCATCGTGGCATTTTTGATCGGCTATGCACCCTGGCTGTATTTCTTCTATGCGGGATTAAAAAATGTCAGCAGAGGCTGGTGGATGACGGAGATTCTGGGTTTGGATCAGAGCCTTGAGATCGTTATGGGCGGCAGACGGATGAACGGAATCGTGTTTCCATTAGTGATCCTGTTTTTACTGGTGATGCTGGTGGCGGATTCTTCTGTATTTTCCGTGGAAAAAGACAGTGTACATCTGCAGAAGCCTTCTGTGAAAAACTGGTCCGACAAGACTTATGCCATGGCGGTGGGAGCCTGCACGATCCTTGGAACTTTGGCATTTGCCTATTTACTGAGTGTTGTGATGGCACCGATGCTGACCCAGAGATATCTGTATCCCCTGAGTGCGGTGGCTATTGTCATGCTGGTGGTGGGCAGCAGCCGTGTACTGGAACTGACTGCGGAACTGGAGCAACACGCCTGGAAGGGAATGGAGTTCCTGACAAGGCTGATTCTGATATTGCTGCTGGCAGTGCTGTTTGGCCTGGGAATTCAGAATTATCGGGAATGCTATGACAGCTATGAGCAACAGAAGGTGGAGACCGACAAGACACTGGATCTGATCGGAACGCCTGACGAAGATATGAAGATGGTTACCAACGGCGTAAAACATCTGGGCTGGACCGTGCTGTACTATTATTATCCGGATAATGAGATCGTAAACGGCGACTACAGACAGGCAGAAGCGGACAGATTCTGGTATTTCACCCCCGGTGAACTGGGCGCGGATGCGGTCACGGAATTGCGGCAGAAAGGCTATCAGGTAACGGATTATGGACTGATGCAGCTGGCGCAGTATCCATTCTATTTATATTATATTGCAAAATAACAAAAAATATCTTGCAATTTGTGTGAACATATGCTACAATTTCACATTGTTAAGGCACTTCGCCTGACATGGATGGATTCCCGAGTGGCCAAAGGGGACAGACTGTAAATCTGCTGCAATTTGCTTCGGTGGTTCGAATCCACCTCCATCCATTCGCACATTTATATAAATGTGTGATGCGTCCGCTGGTGTGGCGGAATAGGCAGACGCAAGGGACTTAAAATCCCTCGGGGGCAACTCCGTGCCGGTTCAAGTCCGGCCACCAGCATACTTAA
>Ga0129310_1001556_pt1 | contig 19571 bp, 23 predicted proteins | sample Go1ome_2_FD_94433 | JGI IMG/M metagenome (GOLD analysis project Ga0129310, IMG submission 94433) | Western lowland gorrila individual fecal microbial communities from Wisconsin, USA - Go1022A metagenome | ecosystem: Host-associated > Mammals > Digestive system > Large intestine > Fecal | place...
AGACGATATTATGACCCGAGCAGAAAGGCGCCGTTTAGAGCGTCAGAACAGAAAGCAGCCTACATACAATCTTTCCAGGGACCAGATGCAGGGGATGAAACGGGAGGCCACCCATGATGCAGCCGAGACGGCATTCCTTCTGATGCTTGGAATACCGGTGCTGATGTTTAAGGATCACTTCGGGCAGCTGATCCGGCGTGAGGTGGATGGTAAGAGCCGGGAACAACGCTTTGTGGATTACTGCCTGGAGTTTTACCGGCAGTTTGATAAAGGATTGTACACGCTGGATGATATCAGGACGGTGCTGAAAGATGAATGCGACATTGAGATTGACATGCAGTGATGGGAGGTGATGCCGGTGGATAAAGAAATTTTGGTTATGTACGCAGACGCTAGAGCCAGGATAAAGTTAGTGCGAGAACAAACGGAGAGGAAGCGCCGAAGACTTGAAAACCTGGAACAGAAGGGAATTAGGGTATCAGATTCCGTGTCTTGTGGAAAAAAAGGAAAGAAGCCACTGGGAACCGTGAAGATCACAGGATACCCGATTCCAGAACATGATAGAGCGAAGAGAGAGTATGAGCGGCAATATGCGAACCTAATGCATGAGGAACAGAACCTTTTAGAACTCCAGACACAGGCGGAGGAGTACATATCTGGTTTAGAGGATATTGAGATGCGAAATATCTTCACTCTGTATTATGTGGACGACATGACCTGGGTACAAGTAGCACATAGCATGAATCGGATATATCAGAGCAAAAGTCGGTGCTATACCTCAGATAGCTGCAGATGTAAGCATGATAGATTTTGGAACAAATTGTGATTTCAACGGTTTTGACGGTTTTAATGTGGTAGAATTTAAACTGGAAGTGGTGCAAAGGCCGCTTCCTCCTACCCCATTGCACAACGGTCGCCGGGTGTCACAGCCTGGCGGCCGACTTGGTTGATACCAAACCAATGCGCAAAGGTATCCGCATCCCGGCCGCGTAGCGCTAGGGAACATTGTACTGGTGCATCGGGTATCCAGATCCTGGATACTTAGATGCAGGTACACAATTATAGGATCGTACCTCAGTGTCCTTCGGGCCCGGGGTCTTACATTAACAGCAGGGCATCCGTGTATTGCGGGTGTCTTTTTATTATAGCAGAGTAGAGCAGCCTGGCAGCTCACCAGCCCCCTTAGCTGGAGGACAGAGGTTCAAATCCTCTCTCTGCAATTAAAGGACAAGGAGGATGGTGTGATGATATATAAACGGTGCTCCAGATGTGGGAAGAGGATACCATCAGGAACAGCATGTCCTGACTGCAAAAGAGAATATAGAGAGCCAGCAGGCATATATAAGCTTTACCATACACAACGGTGGCGCGACCTTCGGGCAGCTGTTATGTCAAGATATGATGGCATAGATCAATGGGCATGGAGCCGGTATGGAAGGATTGAGTATGCGGAGACAGTACATCACATTGTTCCAACAACTGATGATAGTAGCTTGTTCTTTGCGTTCAGCAACCTTATCCCCGTGAGCCGTTGCAGTCATGATGAGATACATGCACGGTATCGGACGGACAAGGAGGGCACACAGACAATGCTGCGGGCCATTGTGGAGGGCAGGGGAGGGGGAGAATAAAAAGTTTTAGGAGGGCCCCCGAGACCGCCGCCCTCCCTTTCTTTACACAAAATTCTAAATAAAAATATTTGAGGAGAAAAAGATGAACAGAAAGTCAGAAATTAAGGAAAAAGTATTGGTGGCAATTGTGGCGGTTGGAATGATTGCCCTGTATTATGGCCTGAGTTGGATTGCCGCATGCGGCGTTATCAAAGTAATCACACTGTGCTTCGGGCTGAGTTTCAAGTGGTCAATATCTACGGGTATTTGGTTGATTCTCTGTATGCTACAGACTGTTTTTAAAACAACTGTCAATAGCAAAGATTAATATTACTTGAAAGTTGGTGATACAAAATGTCAAGAAATAGAAAGCCTCTGGACCAGCAGGAAGGGAACTTAACCAGGGAGATCCAGGAACGCAAGCAGCTGGAAGAGCAGATAGTTAAGACCGGGGCAGAGGATATCATAAAAACTCCTTCATGGCTTGTGGACAATGTAGCGAAGCGGGAATACAAACGTATCCTGAAGGATTTAAAAAGAATTGAGATTGTCGGGAATTTGGATCTGTCTAATCTGGCTGGCTACTGCAATGCGTACTCCATGTATCGGAAAGCAACAGGACAGCTGGCGGGGCAGGAGTTAATTGTTGAGAAAGTATCTGCGAGTGGCGCGTCCTATGAAGCGGAGAACCCCCTAATTATGGTACAGAAAAAATATGCGGAGGAGATGCGCAAGTTTGCTTCCATGTGTGGTCTTACAATTGATAGCCGATTAAAGGCTGCATCAGCCAAAGTGGATAAGATAGAGGATGAGATAGAGGATGAATTTGGTGATATTTAATGACGATAAAGGCAGAACTGATACAGTACTCCAGGGACTGCCTGGAGGATAGGATACCGTCAGGAAAAAAGCATAAACAAGCTTGTCAGCGATTCCTACATGATCTGGAAAGAATAGGACAGGATGACTTCCCCTATATATGGGATGAGGAGAAAGCGTGGAAGATTGTCAGATGGTTCTCTTACCTGCGTCATTCAAAAGGGGAACTTGCAGGAAAGCCGATCATACTGACCTCATGGCAGAAGTTCTTTCTTTGTCAGCTGTATGGGTGGAGAAATAAATATACGGGATATAAGCGGTTCAAAAAGTCATTTGTTGAAGTTGGCCGAAAAAATGCCAAATCGCAGATGGAGGCCGGTGTTGCGCTTAATGAGATATCGGAGCAGGCCACCCGCAATGGCGAGGTGTATGAATATTACACCGCGGGTGTAAAACGGCAGCAGTCAAAGATCATCTTTAATGAGTGCCGCTTGATGCTGCAGGGATCCCCGCTTAAATCAAAGTTTAAGATTACCCGCGATATTATTGAGCATCGAAAGACAGGAAGCTTTATCCTTCCCTTAAGCAAAGAAGATGGAAGATCCGGTGATGGTACAAACCCTGCGGGGCTGATCCTGGATGAGTACCACCAGCATCCCACTACAGATTTTTATGATCTTGGACTTGGAGCGGCCACGAAGGAGCCGCTGCTGATGATCATTACAACCGCAGGAAAAGACCTTACATACCCATGCTATACAGAGGAGTATACGTACTGTTCAAAGATTTTAGATCCCGATGTGGATGTTGAGAACGATGGTTATTTTGTTGATATCTGCGAGGCAGATGAAACAGATGATCCAGAGGATGTACGGACGCTTCAGAAAGCAAATCCGATCAGAGCATTTTTTGATGCCGGGCTTGTCAAACTGAAGGAAGAATGGGAGATCGCGAAGGAGATCCCGGAGAAGCTGATTGCCTTTAAGACCAAGTGCCTGAATATCTGGGTACAGGCAAAGGATAACGGCTATATGGATATGTCAAAATGGAAAGCCTGCGAGGTAAAAGAACTTCCAATCGACATTAATGGGAGGCCGGTATATGTGGGATTTGATATGTCAGCTAAAATAGACCTAACATCCGTGTCATTCATCATCCCGTATCAAACGGAAAAGACAGACGCACATGGAAAGCAAATCGTCAAGTACATTGTATTTAGCCACAGTTTTATACCAACCAGAGAAAAGCTCCGAGAGCATATCATGAAGGACAAAGTTAAATATGATTCCTGGGAACAGATGGGATATCTGGAGATAACAAACACTCCAATCGTGGATCAGGGGGCGGTCATGGAGTATGTACTGCGTATATGTAGAAAATATGACTGGAAGATACAATGTTTGTGTTTCGATCCGGCCAATGCCAGCAAGTTGATGATGGATCTGTCAGATGAGGGATATGACGTAGAGGAAGTTTTTCAGTCTCATAAAAGTCTGAATGAATCCACCCAAGGGTTTAGGGAGCAGGTATATTGCCAAAATGTGCTTTATCTTCCAAACCCGCTTTTGAATTATGCAATGAGTAACGCAGTTATCCGTCAGAATAACGGGCTAATCAAAATAGACAAGGATGCTACAACAAAGCGTATAGATCCGGTGGATGCCACCTTATGTGCATTTAAACTGGCCCTGTATCATGATTTTGGGGCAGAGGATTATCAGGAATACTTAAATAAATTTTTGGAGGAGATGCAGCAAGGGAATTTAAAAACAGATTAAAAAGAGCATGGAACGAACTTTCCAGATCGGCTGTATCACTAAATGATGGTGAGTTACTGGAATGGCTTGGAATAAACACGGCACAGCACAAGGCGATTAACGAAGTGACATATTATACCTGCCTTAAGATGCTGTCGGAGACAATGGGGAAGCTGCCATTAAAGTATTACAAGTCAGAGGGAAATGGTAGGATCCGTGCGGATCCGGATGCAGGAGCACGTATTTTGATGACCAGGCCAAATCCGATTATGACACCAGCCACCTTTTGGTCTACGGTAGAAATGAACTGCCAGCATTGGGGGAATAGTTATGTGTGGATTCAGACTGCCTTTGTGCAAAAAGGAAAATATGGTGGGGAATACCAGATAAGGGGATATTGGCCCATGCAATCGAATTGCACAAGCGTGATCATGGATGATGTGGGTGTGTTTGGAAATGCAGGAAAACTATACTACCGATATAGTGATCCAAGAACGGGCAAAACTTATACATTCTCACAGGATAACGTGATGCACTTTAAAACCTGGTGCAGTTTTGACGGAATCATGGGAAAATCAGTCAGTGAGATCCTGAAAGAAACGGTTGATGGCCTGGGAGAATCGCAGAGATACCTTAATGGTCTATATAGCGGGGGCCTCACAGCATCCGCTGCACTGCAATATACCGGCGATCTGGATAAGAAAATGCGGACTGCTTTGCAGAAGGAATATAATGACCTTCTGACAGGTGCAAGAAATGCCGGGAAGGTGGTAGCGGTGCCAGTGGGGATGACCCTGCAGCCGCTGAACATAAAGCTTACAGATGCCCAATTTTACGAACTGAAGAAATATTCTGCACTCCAAATTGCCGGAGCATTCGGAATCAAACCCAATCAGATCAATGACTATGAAAAGTCCAGCTATGCGAACAGTGAGACGCAGCAGCTGGCCTTTTTGGTTGATACCATGCTTTACAGGCTGACGCAGTACGAGCAGGAAATTAATTATAAAAGTTTGAGAGATCAGAAACGGACGGAAGGATATTTCTTTAAGTTCAACGAAAAAGCGATTCTGCGAACAGATGCGAAAACCCAGATGGAGATTATCAAGAGCGCGGTGAACAATGGGCTGTACACGCCAAACGAGGGGAGAAATTTGCTTGATTATCCAGATGAAGAGGGTGGCGACATTCTAATTGTGAATGGGAATTATGTACCACTTACACAAGTTGGTGCGGCATATAACAAAAAGATAGGAGATGAAGGGAATGGCAACAGTTGATGTGAGGGGGGATATCGTATCGAATGATGACCGGTGGATTTATGATTGGCTGGAGTGGGATGCAACAAGTCCAAAAGATATAAAAACAGCACTGGACAACCTGCCTCCCGGAGAAAAGCTGACAGTGCTGGTAAACTCGGGAGGCGGGTCAGTAATAGCAGGGCAGGAAATTTACTCTATGTTAAAAGGACGCAATGATGTTGAGATCCAGATCCAGTCAATGGCTGGATCGGCTGCATCGGTCATTGCAATGGCAAACCGATCAGAGATCAGTCCTGTAGCAATGATCATGATCCACAATGTGTCCATGAGCGGGGCCTCCGGAGACTATCATGATATGCAAAAAAATGCTGAAATCTTAAAGCAAATGAATACAGCATTGGCATCATCATATGTGTCCAAAACTGGAAAGTCGCAAGAAGAGATCCTGAAACTGATGGACCATGAAACCTGGCTAACTGCTAACCAGGCGTTGGAAATGGGTTTTGTTGATGCAATCAGCCAAAGCGTGCCTGTCATGACAAATGGAATTATGGGGATGCGCTTAACGGATGAGATCCGTAAAAAAGTACAGGACGAGAAAGCAGCCAGGGATTACCTGGAAAAAGAAAAGAAAAATTTATTAGAGGACCTGGACTTGTATGGGGTCTAAGAAAGAGAGGTAAAGATGAACGAGAAATTAAGAAAACTTCTGGATGATATCCAGAACAAAAAGGATCAGGTGAAGTCGCTGGTCGGGGATGGAAAAATGGATGAGGCAAAGGCTGCAAAAGATGAACTGAAAGTCCTTCAGGACAAATTCGATCTCCTGAAAGACATTGAGGACCCCGAGGGCAATGGGGCAATACAGCCTCCCAAGAATACGATTCCCGCAGACCCAAAAGATTCCACCAAAGAGTTTGCGAATGCGGCCAGATCTGGTTTTAAAAACACCATGACAGAAGGCTCGCAGGCAGATGGAGGATATACCGTGCCAGAAGACATTCAGACCCGCGTGAATGAATACCGATCCGCAAAGGCATCCCTGATTGATTTGGTGGATGTTGAATCAGTAACCACAAATAAAGGCAGCAGGACTTATAAAAAACGTTCCCAGCAGACCGGGTTTTCAAAAGTGGCTGAAGGGGGAAAAATTGCTGCAAAAGCAACGCCGCAGTTTGAGCGCATGAGTTATGAAATTGATAAATACGCTGGATATCTGCCTGTTACGAATGAACTTTTGGCTGACACTGATGCTAATATCACGGGAACCCTTATCACCTGGCTGGGGGATGAAAGCCGGGTGACCAGGAATAACATCATCCTGACAGCGGCTAAGACAAAGGCTAAAACAGAGATCGCGGGATTGGACGATATCAAGAGGGTGCTCAATGTTACTCTGGGACAGGCATTTAAGTCAACTTCCAGGATCGTAACTAATGATGACGGGCTCCAGTGGCTCGATACGCTGAAGAATGACAAGGGGGAGTACCTGCTTCAGCCAAGCCCGGCAGACCCAATGCAGATGCGGCTCTGCGCTGGTGCAACTATCATCCCGGTGACGATCATCCCAAACCAGGACCTTGCATCCGACACGGACACGGCTGGACATAGAAAAGTACCGTTTATCATTGGTGATTTAAAAGAAGGTATCAAGTTCTTTGACCGCAATCAGATGTCAATCATGACCTCTAATATTGCTGCCATTGGTAACCTGAATGCATTTGAGGAGGATCTGACCATCTTCCGGGCAATCGAGCGTGAGGACTGCAAAGTAAAGGATGAGGCTGCTTTTGTGTATGCAGAACTGGATCTGACTGATGCATCTGTAGCGGGGGAATGAACAGCTATAGCCTAAATACTGAGATGGCCGGCAGTGATCTGCAGGGTATGACAGTCAGCGCCCTAAGATCACTGGCGGCTAGTCGGGGCTATAGCATATCAAAAACCAAGAAAGCTGACATTATCAGTGAGATACAGAACCAGGAGGAAAGCATATGACGCTTAATGATCTGAAAGCATATCTCCGGGTGGACTTTGAAGACGATGACGAGATGATCAGGCAGATGGCGATGGCTGCGGAGGATTATGTCGTAGGAGCAGTAGGAGAATATAATGAAAACAACTCCAAGGCCAAAATGCTTTTCCTTGCAGTATTGCAGGATCTGTATGATAACCGCACGTTGTTGGTAACAGAGCAGCGGCGCAGGCGGATGTCATATACATATGCTTCCATCATTTTGCAGCTGCAATATCAGACGAAGGAGGAAGGGGTATGAATCCTGGGATTTACCGACAGGTAATCCAGATCATGAAGCGAACCGGATACACCACGGATGAAATCGGAAACCAGATCCCTGCCACGGAGCCTTTTCTAAGAATCCATGCCTATATTAATAATTTATCCGGTAAGGAATATTGGGAAGCTGCACAGGCACAATCAGAGAATACGGTAGTATTTACGGTTCGGTATTGTCGGACGCTGCAGGACGTGAACACAAGAGAGTACTTTATCCTGTGGCAAGGACGAGAATACAACATAACGAGCCTGGATAATGTACAATACAAAAATGAAACTTTGAAGATCCGGGCAACAGCAAAGGAGTGATGCCGTGTCAGGAGTTAAGATTGATGCCCTAGCTAGTGAAATTGTTAAGCTGACGGAGGAATATGCATCAGAAATAGCGGCTGACACAAAGGCTGAGGCAAAAGCGGTTGCTAAAGAGGCGGTAAAGGAACTGAAACAGACATCCCCAGAAGGGCCGGGCAGCAAGAAGGGCCACTATAAGGATGGGTGGGCATCAAAAGTGGAAAAAGAAAATGCCGTATCAATTGGGATCAGGATCTACAACAAGAAGAAACCCGGTCTTACTCATCTGCTGGAAAAAGGACATGCGAAACGGGGCGGTGGCCGGGTAAGTGGAATCCCACACATTGCCCCAGCCGAACAACGGGCTGCGGTGGACTATGAAAAACGCCTGAAAGCGAGGTTATCAAGATGACAGAGCAGGAAGTATTTAAGATGGTAAAGTCCATTGGCCTGCCGGTAGCCTATCACCATTATGAGGAGGGACAGGAACCGGCAAAGCCCTATCTGGTGTATTTGTATCCAGGAACTGATAACTTTTCTGCTGACGGGATTGTTTATCAGGGCATAAACCAACTGGATATCGAACTTTACACCGAGAAAAAGAATCTGGAAACCGAAAAGAAAGTGGAGGCTGTGCTGAAAGAGCATGGCTTTTTTTATGAGAAAACTGAAAGCTACCTCGATACAGAAAAAATGTATGAGGTCTTATACGAAATGGAGGTATTAATCAATGAACAAAGTGAAGTACAACCTTAAGAACGTCCACTACGCACCACAGGAAACAGGAGAAAACGGCGCCATTACCTTTGCTACCCCGGTACGTGTACCTGGTGCCGTTAGCATTGCACTGGATGCCCAGGGAGATATCTCAAAGTTTTATGCTGATGGAATTACATACTACCAGGCCGCGGCCAATAATGGCTATGAAGGGGATCTGGAGATGGCATTAATTCCGGAAAGCTTCAGGACGGATATCCTGGGAGAGACATTGGACGGAAAGAAGGTACTGATTGAAAGCGCAGATGCGAAGCAGACGGCGTTCGCACTATTATTTGAATTTGATGGTGATGAAAAGGGAATCCGTCACGTCCTCTATAACTGCACATCCACCAGGCCATCTGTTGAATCCCAGACAAAGGAAGAATCGATTGAGCCGGTAACGGAGACGCTGACCATTTCTGCAACACCATTGCCAAATGGAAATATCAAGGCTAAAACTGGCGATACAACAGACGAAGCAACCTATGGCAGCTGGTATCAGACGGTATACGAGACATCTGCATCTAACCCAACAGCATAATGGAGGATCAACAATGATTAGTAAGGAAATAGAGATTGACGGTAAGCTGGTGCCATTTAAGGCATCAGCAGCCGTCCCAAGGCTGTACCGGTCCCGGTTTGGACGGGATATCTTCCGAGATCTGATGAGGCTGGGGACTGCGGTGGGCGTTGAGGCTGGTACAGAAAATATCCCAATCAGCGACCTGGAACTATTTGAGAATGTGGCTTACATAATGGCGCTGCATGCGGATCCGAAGCAGCCGGATACACCAGAGGCGTGGTTGGATCAGTTTGATACATTTTCGATCTACACAGTGCTTCCGCAACTCCTTAATCTCTGGCATCTCAATATTGGTACTGATGTGGCAGCCAAAAAAAAACGAAGCCGAGCAGCCGCGAAATGACAACCCCGTTATTCATGCTCCGGGCCTCCCAATTGGGGATCCCGATCAGTGACCTTGATCTGTTAACCATAGGGATGGTCCTGGACATGTTTACGGAATCTCAGAACGACAATTATAAGTATCCAGATCTGGCAACACAGAGTGATTTTGACCGATTTTAGGAGGTGGTATCATGGCAGACCGCATAAAAGGAATCACAATCGAAATCGGTGGGGATACCACCGGACTAAACAAAGCATTAAGCGGTGTAAACAAAGAGATCAGCAGTACTCAGTCCGCGCTCAAGGATGTAGAGCGGCTTTTAAAGCTTGATCCATCCAATACGGAACTATTGCGGCAGAAGCAGAAACTGCTGGCAGATGCAGTCCAGGAAACCAAGGGAAAATTAGATACCTTGAAAGAGGCTAATAAGCAGACCGCAGAATCAGCATCAAATTATGATGCATGGAAAACGAAATATGATCCGATTAAGAAGCAGATTGATGAAACTAAAAAGAAACTGGCGGATTTAAAGGCCCAATCAAAAGATGCGGATGAACAGCTGGCAAATGGAGAAATCTCTCAGGAAAAATATGATGCCATACAGGAAGAAATTAAGCAGACATCAAAAGAACTCCGGACCCTTCAAAAATCTGCGAAGGAAGTTTCTGATGAGTTTGGAAATCCAGTTTCCCCGGAACAATATGATGCGTTACAGAGAGAAATCATAGAGACAGAACAGCAGCTTAAATCCCTGGAAGATCAGGCAGGAAAAGCAAATGCAACCCTACAACAGATCAGCGCGGTGGGAGATAAATTCCAAGCCGCCGGGCAGAAAATTGAAGGCGTAGGAAAGAAACTGCTGCCCATCTCTGTCGCAGTGGGCGGTATTGGGGCAGCGGCGATCAAGACCACGGCAGACTTTAACGAATCAATGTCCAATGTATCAGCCATCAGCGGAGCCACAGGCGAAGATTTTGATAAGCTGCGGGATAAGGCCAGGGAGATGGGTGCAGAAACCAAGTTTAGTGCATCTGAGGCCGCAGATGCCATGTCTTATATGGCAATGGCCGGGTGGAAAACGGATGACATGCTAAACGGTATCAGCGGTATCATGGACCTTGCAGCTGCATCTGGTGCAGATCTTGCAACCACATCTGACATTGTAACTGATGCACTGACAGGTATGGGGTATACGGCAGCGGATGCCGGGCGTCTGGCTGATGTTATGGCTGCGGCCTCCAGTAATGCCAACACTAACGTGGAAATGATGGGCGAGACATTTAAGTATGTTGCGCCCGTCTGCGGATCCCTGGGATACTCCATGGAGGATACAGCACTTGCAGTTGGTTTGATGGCCAACAGCGGAATCAAGGCCAGCCAGGCTGGTACTCAGCTGCGGGGAGCCATCACGAACATGATTAAGCCAACTGAAGCCATGGAAGGCATCATGAATGAACTGGGGATAGAGATTGCCAATGAGGACGGATCCATGAAATCCCTGGATGAAACCCTGAAAATCCTGAGAGAGTCCTTCGCGGTTACCACGGAGGAGCAGAAAGCGCAGCGTCTGGCTACCCTGGAGCAACAGGCCGTAGCAGATGGTTATGGGGATTCACTTAAGGGATTGACCGAGGAAGAGAAATACTTCCAGTTGGCCATGTACGCTGGGCAGGAACAGGTCAAAAATATGTCCGAGGCCCAGTTTAAAAAACAGGCAATGGATAAGCTAGGGATCAAAGTGACCAAAAAGACCAATAAGGCCCAGGTTGCCCAAAACCTTGCCCTTGCATTAGGAACGCAATCTCTTGAGGGGCTGACTCAGGAGCAACAGTCCGCTTACGCAGCTACTTTGTTTGGGAAAGAGGCTATGAGTGGTATGCTGGCTATCATTAATGCCAGCGAGGAGGACTACAACAAGCTGTCAGACGCTATTGCCAACTCTAATGGTGCGGCAAAGAGTATGTCGGAGACAACGCAGGATAACCTAAACGGGCAGCTTACGATCCTTAAAAGCCAGTTACAGGAGGCTGCAATTGCCATTGGAGATGCATTGATCCCTAAAATAAGGGCGCTTGTCTCTAAAATTCAGGAGTGGACGGATTGGTTTAATCAGCTTGATGAGTCCCAGAAGGAAATGGTTATTACAATCGGGCTCGTGGCTGCAGCACTTGGCCCAATGTTGATTGCGATAGGAAAGGTGTCAACAGGTATTGGCGCATTGCTACATATAACTTCTAGCCTGGGAGGGGTTTTAGGGGCCCTTGGAATAGCGGGCGGCCCCATCATGATGACAGTTGCGGCTCTGGGACTATTGGGGGCTGCATATCTAACCGTAAAGGATGATTCAGACAAGTATTATAAAAAGGCCAGGGAATTATCGGATGAAGAGAAAGATTCAATCGAGAGGGTAAATGCTCTTAAGGAATCTTACGATGAACTTGCCCAGCGCAGGCAGGATTCTGTCTCAAGCATTGAAGCCCAAACCCAATACGAAAGTGACCTATGGAAAGAACTTCAAGGAATTGTGGACGAGAACGGGAAAGTCCAGGAGGGATATGAATCACGAGCAGCTTTTATCACATCAGAATTACGTGAGGCATTAGGAATTGAAATCGGTTTGAATGATGGTATTATTGAGGGCTATCAGAATATCCAGGGAGAAATTGATAAACTAATCCAAAAGAAACAGGAAGAGGCAATCCTAAGTGCATACGAGGCAGAGTATCAGGAGGCGCTTGCAAACAGGAAGGCGTTGCAGGAAGAAATAATCACACAGGCTGGGCAGGCGAAGCAGGCATCCGAGGACTACAACAAAGCACTTGAGAATGAGAAAAGGTTACAGTCTGAATACAACAGTCTAATGGAGGAATACGCCAAAAATGATAGCACTGGTGTAACGATAGGCCAGAGAATTGAACTGGCAAAATTAGGCCAGGAACTGGAAAATACAAGAGGTTCGGTCCAGGGCTATAAGGAGCATATGGATCAAATGAACACAAGCCTTCAGGGAAGTCAAGAAGCCTTAGACAATTTTAATAATTTAGTAGTCAATTGGCAAGGGGCCAGTGCTGCTATCATTTCGGGAGATCAGCAGGAAATATCCAATTCGCTGTTAATACTTCAGAATGATTTTAAGACAGCCGAAGCATCCACAAGGGAGAGTCTGGAGGCCCAATGCGAAACCTACAAAACAAAACTAGCAGAAGCAAGAGCGGCCGTCAAGCAGGGTACGCCAGGAATTACAGATGAATACATTGCTGAACTTGTTCGGTTGGAATTAAAGAGCCGTCAAGAACTTGCGAAGGTCCCAGAAAATGCTGAAAAGTCCGTAACGGATGCTGCATCAGCAGTAAAGGGAAAAGCTGGCGAAATGGAATCCGCAGGATGCGATTATGTTCTGGGATTAGCAAAAGGGATCATAGACAATGCAAAACAGGCAGCTGATGCAGTCGTAGGCGTTGCGGATGATACCGTGAAGGCAACCAGGACAGCCTGGGACAGCCATTCCCCGTCAAGAGTTGCCAAGGATATTGGTATGGATTATCCCGCCGGTCTTGCCGAAGGTATCGCCGAAGGGACCAGCCAAGTAACAGATGCCGTAACCCAAGTAACAGAAGCAGCAACATCCACCCTGGAAACCCAACTCCAGCAGTCCGACACGACCACACAGACATACCAGACGGCCATGAGCACATCCTGGAGTACCTGGGCAACCAATCTAGTATCCACGATCAACACAAGCCTTGCAGGGATCGGCCTTGGGGCCACTACCCAGTTAGGGGCCATGAAATCATCATTTGCAACAGAGACAGATGCGATCAATACGGACTGGGCAACTAAGTGGGAAGCCATAGAAACTAAGCACAAGACTACCATGGAGGGCATCAAGGCCCTGACGGATACGGTCCTTCGGGCTGTTAAGGTACTTAGCCGGACCGAAACCCAGACCATGAAAACAGATACAATCAATGCCATGAATCAGCTGGTAGCTGGAGTAGATGCAGAACTGAAGAACCTGGAGCCAACCGTAAAAACCGGCTTTGATCCGGCGGTAAAGCATATAACAGATCTGGTCCCGATGGCAACAACCTGGTCCCATGACATGATGGATAACTTTATCCAGGGCATCAAGGACAAAATGCGCGAACTGGAAGATGCCTGTGAAGATGTGGCAGAAACAGTATCGGATTACATGCACTTTACCCGGCCGGAGAAAGGGCCGCTCCGATATTACGAGGAGTGGATGCCGCACATGATGCAGGGACTGGCCAAAGGCATCCAGGATAATCGAAATCTGATCACAGACCAAATGAAGATACTTGCGGCTGATATGGCAGCCATCCAGGGAGTAGCGGGAAGCAGCGATAAGCCGGTAATCAATTTCTCCAACCGAACAATCCTTGAACTTGAAGGAAAGCAGATTGGCGAAGTAGTGGATGAATACTTAGGAGGTGTGTACGGATGATGGTCAGAAGCTTTTCATTGATCAATGAATATGGCCAGGAGTACAACCTGAACAGTCCAGACCTTACAGGGTTCCTCACGGAGCCCAAGGGCCTGGGCTATGAATATGCAGTAAACTACATTGACATTGGAGATGCATTTATCCGCACTAAGCGTAAAGCCAAGCAGAGTACCGTTTCTGGCACCATGATTTTTGGCAGCCGGAACCCCTATGATCTCTATAACAAGTTCAATGCCTACATCCGCAGCAGCCAGGAACTAAGGCTTGTCTATCAGACCCCAGGCAGTTCCAGGGCCTATTACCGGGATGTGGATCTGGTCAAACTGGAAAAAACAGAGATGGACAAGGGCGTGCTGCAGTGCGCGGTTGATTTTTATTGTAAGAGCCTGTTTTACTCCAACGTCCAAAGCAACTTTGTGGTGTCAACCGTGGAAGGTGAGTTACGATATACCATCAAATGGCCTGCCAGATACAACGATTACAGCGAGAGGACCATCATGCTGACCAATAATGGTGATGTTGGTGCACCCTTTACGCTGGAGATCCAAGGGTATTGCGAGAATCCAACGGTTACCCTGGAAAAAGACGGGGAGATGGTGGCATGTATAAAATTCCCGGTCATACTCCAGCCGGGAGAAAAGATACTGTATTCCAGCCTGGATGATGACATGTATGTGTACCAGGTGGACGGTGACGGGAATAAGACCAACATGATACAGCTACTTGACATTGCATATACCAACTTTTTTAAGGTGCCACCAGGAGATTACAGCATAAGCTTTGCCAGTGACACGGGAGCAGCCTATACAACATCACTGGTGATGTATAAGTTTTATAGGACGGTGTGATATGATACTTTACCTTTTAAGCAAGGATAATCTGGCTATTAAGGCCGTACAAACTCTATCATCTTATGAGTTTAAGGAGGACATTGATTTTGGAGATTCGTCCTCCGTTGTTGTGGCTGATTACCTCCAGATGGAGGATGGAGACTATGCCCTTATCAAAGACGGGGAGGAGCAGATATTCTTCGGGATCTGTCAGGAAGTGAAACCATCTGATGCGGGATACACGGTGACGCTAAAGCAAAAAGAGAATTTGTTTGATACTACCATATTTAATGATGGTGAGACACTGATCCAGTCAACCGGCATGGAGGATTACATAGTCAAGGCCATAAAGGATAACTTTGTATCCAGTGGTGATGCCCTGATGGATATGGATTATATCCAGGTGTCAGCAAGTACCCATACTAAAATTGCAGTCAGAGTAAGTACAATTGTAGACGCGGAGAATGGGGTGTATAACCTTAAAACTTTCCTGGGCAATGTCAGGCAGCACTACGGCATCTTTCTGGATTTTACGGTGTCAAATGGACTGATACAGATCAATGTCAATTGCCGGGATCAAAGCCTACTCAACATAGATACAAAACTACCGGAAGTCACGGATCTGTCAGAAACATATAGCGTTAAGGTGTTGTCGAAGCTGATCGTAAAGTGGGATACCCCAAAGGAATACGCATCGGCAGAGTCTGTCCAAGCGATTACGGAGCGCGTACTGATAGATGGAGAACTGGACAATAAGGTTGTCTTTGGCAACACTGGATGGACAAGCTTGCAATCCGAAAACCCGGACAATGGGAACATGTACCGGCTGCAGCTGCAAGCGAATGGGACGATCACTGTCTATAGTTCAACGGACGGAGGGACGACTTTTAGTCCTCAGATTGCCATATTTAACAGCAGACTAAGATTTAGCCAAACTCTTGAAGCATATGATGGAAAAAACAACCGTCCAGTCCTCAAGGTATACGATGATGGGGATGAATACAATTACGGTTCCGAGGTCATTTTGGAGGGTGGCGGCAACATGTATGTCGGCTCCGGTGAGAGTGCTACGAACCTGTATAATGCCCAGGGAGTAAGTGCCGGTGAAACATTATACATTACATCGGATAACAGCATTGCGCTGGTCCCCAACTGCCAGACAATAGCCGACCGCAAAACAGCCTACCTATCTGCATCAGCATTGTATCCGGGGACAAACGGGGCATTTACTCTGGGCACATCATCACTACGCTGGGGACAGATATATTCTACGGCAGCCAGCATCTCCACGTCAGACCGTAACCAAAAACATGACGAGGCGGAGTTGGATGAGGAGCGGTCAGCTGCGCTGATCATGGGCGCAAGGCCGGTGACCTACAAATACAATGATGGGACATCTGGACGTACCCATTGGGGGTTAATTGCGCAGGATATCGAAGTGCTGCTGGATACTTTGGGGATAGATGCGAGAGACTTTGCCGGGTTTGTAAAGTCCCCGAAGGAACAGGCAGACGAACGGACAGGGGAGTTAAGCCCTGTACTGGATGAGGACGGTAACCCGGTTTACGAGTATGGCCTACGCTATGAGGAGTTTGTGGCACCATTGATTAAGATGGTACAGGCACAGCAACGCAAGATAGACAGTTTGGAGGAGCGGATGCGGAAACTTGAGGACATGATGGGAGGGTTGATCAGTGAATACTAAAACATATTACTTGCGGTCCGATCGGACCATAACTGATGACCCAGCGGATGCAGAACGGGTGGACGGTACCACAAAGACGGTGTTCATTGAGGCAGAGTCAGAAGCCGAGATGTACCAGGAGGCGCTGAATGAGTTTAAGTCCAATTCCTATAACCATTCAGTTAACGCTAAGTTCCTATTTGATTCCAGGCTATATGATCCAAAAGATCTGTATGTCGGTCGGCAGTGCCGTATCCTATCTGAAACAGCAGGAATTAAGGAGTCCATGATCACCGCTGTGTCGAGAAAAGAAAACAGCGATTACATAGAGGTGACATTTGGGAATCTCCCGGTCACATTAACCAGAAAAATCAGAAAGGGGATGAAATAGTGCTTAGTGGATGCACGTTTGATAAATGCCTGTTGACATCCAGACAGCATGCGCATTTCCAAAAACTTTTTTTAAACAATACGGATGGAGTAACAAAAGGCTGTCAGGTATCACAGTCAGGAAATAATGTATATGTACAGAAAGGCTTTTTTGTGATCTCTGGACGTTTCATGGAAGTAACTGGTGTTGAGACAATCCAAACACCTACGGTGACATCCGGAACCCTTTATTGCAAAATGGTCTGTGAGATTGACCTGTCAAAGGTCAACACAGAGAGTGACTTTACCCAAGGATATTTTAAGACACTGACCAGTGCATCCGGCTATCCATCATTGATCCAGGAGGATCTGGATAACGATGGGACCATATGTCAGATGCCATTTTGTCAATATACCAAAACAACAGAGGCAATCGGGTCATTCCTGGACATCCGACCTATATTTAAATTGGAATCAGTATGGGCTGCGGTATCCAACAATAATGCAGAATACAAGAGTGCTTTTGACACCTATTTCGCAAGTCAAAAAGCCCAGGTAGAACAAATGATCACCGATCTCCAAGGAGAGGGGTATCTACTAATTGAGGATGCCCGCAGAATTGATAATATTACACTGACTGTGGCTGGATGGACAGGCAGCACCGCTCCATATACCCAAACTGTTTTGGTGGACGGAATCAAACCGGAAGATGTCCCTGACGCAGGAGTGATATACCCCACTGGGTGTACCAGGGCGCAACAGAAGGCTATTAATAAGGCTGTAGGTTACATATATGACTTAGAGACACAAAACGGAGCGGTTACGGCAAGAAGTACGCTGAAGCCAACCACAGATATAACATTAGGACTGAAAGGAGTGGTAAGAAATGGCGCATATTCCGCTTAATATTGGCGCAGGAAATGGGAGTGGCAGTGATGACTGCACGAGTACCCGAGCTCACGTCCTGAAAGGAAAGACAGCAATTACAAGTGATAGCAATGACGAGCCAGAAGAGGGAGAGCTGGTTGTCAACAGTTTACTGTCTTTTAGTTGTGCCGCCTATTCTGGCCGCCATATATTGGCAAAATGGCAGAATCCAAAGGCGGCGACCGGAAAACCATACAGTGGTGTGATCATCCGCTACAGCACCAGCGGATATCCTGGCAAAACCGGGGGAACGCAAATATACAAGGGGGCTGGAAGCAACACTGCATCTGGGGGGCAGTCTCAGACATATCTGGACATGCCGGCACTTAATACAACCTATTACCTAAGCTGCACCCCATATGTGACCACTAATCAGGGGGATCTGCTTGGGGATACGCTTAATGCCACAGTCAAGACACAGGCTGTAATCAATAAGACCTTTACTGCGTCAGGATCATATACGATACCTGTAGGCTATAGCAAGATGGATATATTCTGCGTTGGTGGAGGCGGCGGAGGCAGTGGAGGCGGAACCGCAGCGTCCAGCTACCAAGGTGATGGAGGCAGCGGAGGTGCCGGTGGATATACCAAGACAGTAACGGCAATCTCTATTGCATCCGGGCAAGCATTGGCGGTTGTAGTTGGTGCTGGAGGTGCTGGAGGTGAACGGGGTAGTAATTCTTCTAGTGCTCCAGGACAAGCAGGTAATCCAGGCGGAACTTCATCGGTCACACGTTCCGGTACTGTTTTGTGTAGCGCAGCCGGAGGAGGAAATGGAAGAGCTGGCGGCGCCGGTAGTGGAGGAAACGGCGGCGGTTTTGGGTGTGCCGGTGGAAACCCTGACTACCGCGATGGTCATCCAGGGGGAACAGATGGTAAAGCAGATAACGGTATATCAAACGGTAAAGGGCAAGGTTACACAACCAGAGCATGGGGATCATCTTCTGGCACCCAGTATGCTGGTGGTGGCGGTGGTGGAGGAACCGGCGGTCGTGCAGTAGGCGGAGCCGGAGGAGATAGAGGCGGTGGACGTGGTGGAGATGGGCAATATACTATTTCCAGTTCATCGGAAGGAAGCGAATATTATGGCCCTACTGCTGGTACTTCTGGATCCGCTAATACCGGCGGTGGCGGAGGTGGTGGCGGTGGCGGACAACGTGGAGGTAATAGACGGGGAGCCAATGCAGGAAGCGGCGGCTCTGGAATTGTGCTCATAAAAGTATATTAAGGAGGTCCTATATGATAGCACATGAGGTTTATGCCCTCATCTATGATGAGATGGTACAGAGTGTATGCGTGGCATATAGCTATGAAGATGCTAACCGGGTAGCACGGGCAGTGTACGGAGATGATGCCTTTGCGATCGATTGCCTGTATTGCCCCTGTCAAGAGGGCGATACATACATAGATGGATCATTTTATGCGCCTGATGGTACAGTGAGGCCGTGGCTACCCACACAGGAACAGCATTTGGCGCAGATGCAAACAGAATGTGAATTGCTGAGGCAGGAAAATCAAGAGATGACCATGGTCCTTGCTGACATGATAGGGGGTGCAATGTAATGTTATCCAACATACAGCGTAACATCATCAT
>Ga0129310_1001557_pt1 | contig 19567 bp, 10 predicted proteins | sample Go1ome_2_FD_94433 | JGI IMG/M metagenome (GOLD analysis project Ga0129310, IMG submission 94433) | Western lowland gorrila individual fecal microbial communities from Wisconsin, USA - Go1022A metagenome | ecosystem: Host-associated > Mammals > Digestive system > Large intestine > Fecal | place...
AATTTCATATGGGTGTGTAGCTCAGTTGGTAGAGCACTTGACTTTTAATCAAGTTGTCCCGGGTTCGAACCCCGGCACGCTCACTAAGAAGAACGCAGTAGCGTTCTTTTTTTGTTTATCAGAAAAAACTTAAGATTGCATTAAAAAATGTAATAAAAAAACTCTTGCATATGATTACTTAATACTTGTGATTACAGAGATTATCCTCTATAATGTACATATATAAGTAAGAATGTGGTTGATGAATGAGATCATCAAAAAGCAGAGATAATTTAAGTAAGTATATAAATTGATTAGAATGAGCCACGCCTTATGCGTGGCTCATTATGACATATGGACGCATAAAAAGGATAGATATTATTACAGGAGGAAGAGAATGACAATCAGAGAATGCTACGACAAAATGGGCGGAGATTTTGATGATGTAATGCAGCGCCTTGGAAGTGAAAGTTTTATTCAGAGATTTGCTGTACGTTTTTTAGATGATACAAGTTTCCAGATGATCAAAGATGGTATTGCAAACCAGGATGCGGAATTGGCATTTCGCGGAGCACATACGTTGAAGGGCGTATGTTCAAATCTTGGATTTTCAAAATTATGTGAAGTAAGTTCGGAGTTGACAGAGATTCTCCGTGGACGTGAACTGAAAGGATATGAAGCAGTATTTGCCGAAGTGGAAAAATGGTATCAGATTACAGTAGACGCAATTAAAGGTTTGAACGAGTAGAAAGTAATCAGGGGTAAGATATGGACTCAGAGATTAAAATGACAATGGAACAGGCACAACAGGAAATGGAATTATTTCGCCGTTTATTCAGTGAGGTTCGTCTGTTGAGCGCAGAGGAGCTGGGGCTGAAACCTGGAAGTGATGAAAGTGAATGGCAGGTATTAAAGGCCTGTCGCTGTAAATCATGCCTGGGACAGGGAAATCCTGAGGAGGAATGCATAGCGAGAAAGGTTTTTCAGGAGAAAAATCAGAAGACAAAATTTGAATATATTGGTGAGGATCTGTATGAGATCATTACGAAATATGTTGATATCGACGGTATTCCATATGTTATGGAACTGGTACGTCACGTAGATACGGATGTTGTGCTTGGAAAGGTGCAGCATGAGACGGAAAAGGCAAACATGACTGAGTTTTACGATATGTTGTACACTGATGCGCTTTCCCAGGCCTACAACCGGAGATATTTTGAAGACAGAATCCGTAAAAAAGAAGTGACAGCAGGTATTGCCATGATCGATTTGGACGATTTCAAGATCAGCAACGATACCTATGGCCATGAGATTGGGGATAAATTACTTCGGGCAGTTGCAGCAACAATCAAGAATGTAATACGGACAACTGACGCATTGATCCGTTATGGCGGAGATGAGTTTTTGCTGATAATTCCGAATATTTCCCAGAAAATGTTTGAGCAGAAGCTGAATGAGATTCTGTATCATATTCGCCTGGTGCAGATTCCGGAGAGCAAAAATCTGTATCTTTCTGTCAGCATTGGTGCGGTCATGGCGAAAAATCAGCGTGTGGAAGACGTTATGCAGAAGGCCGATAAGCTGATGTACGAGGCGAAGCAGACGAAAAATACGATCGTGACCGAGTGGGGCAGAATCGGAGAGAAGGAAGAATTACAGCAGTATAGCGGAAAACATCAACGTCAGTGTATTCTGATCGTAGATGATTCCGAGATGAACCGTGCAATTTTATATGAAATGCTGCACAACGATTTTGATATTCTGGAGGCGGAGAGCGGAGAAATCTGTATTCGCATGCTGGAAGAATATGGCAGAGACATTTCACTGCTTCTGCTTGATATTGTCATGCCTGGAATGAATGGTTTTGATGTGCTTGAGCAGATGAACCGGAGAAAATGGATTGATTCCATCCCGGTCATTATGATTTCCAGTGAGCATTCCGATTTTTACATTCGAAATGCGTATGACATGGGTGTGTCGGATTATATCAGCCGTCCGTTTGATATAAAAGTCGTGCGCCGGCGTGTAAATAATACAATTAAACTGTATGCAAAACAGAGACGGCTGACCACGATCCTGACAGAACAGGTGAAGTCAAAAGAGGAAAGCCGCAAAATTATGGTGGCGATCCTGAGCCAGATTGTTGAGTTCCGTAACGGAGAAAGTGGTCTGCATGTGACGCACGTAAATGCACTGGTTAAAATGCTGATTGAGCGCCTGCGTCAGGTGACAGACAAGTATGATATTTCCTGGGTAAAACAGGATCTGATCGTTATGGCATCCTCTTTGCATGATATAGGAAAAATCGGCATTGACGACAAGATTTTGAATAAGAAGGGAAAACTGACCAAAGAAGAGTTTGAAATTATGAAGACACATACGCTGATCGGTGCATCAATCCTGGAAAATCTGGAGGAATACCAGCAGGAACCACTGATACAGACGGCATATGATATTTGTCGCTGGCATCATGAGCGGTATGATGGAAACGGATATCCGGATGGTCTGAAGGGGGACGAGATTCCGATTTCTGCACAGGTTGTTTCCATTGCGGATGTATATGATGCGCTGGTAAGTAAGCGTGTATACAAAGAAAGCTATACGTATGATAAAACCCTGGAGATGATTCTGGGAGGAGAATGTGGCGTATTTAATCCAATTCTTCTGCAATGTTTGAAAGATATTCACGAAGAAATTCCAGATAAAATTTATCGGGGGGGGGTAAAAATGTGACATGGTAAACACGTATTTCATGTTTACCTGTAAAAATACCTGGGTCCGCAAAGACCATATGAAAACCCGAAAACGACAGAACGTTAATGAAAAAGACGATCTGTCGTACTTTTTGCTGTAAATGAGAAACAATGTTGTACGGACTAATCTAGAATTGTCAGGAGGACAAAAGTTGTGATAACAGGAATTGTTGGTGTGCTGACGGAGCTCGGCAAACATTTCTGGCTGGTAGTGATCGCCTGCGTGGAAGTAGCAGCGGCGCTGGTTATTTTGGGATGCGTGTCAGGCAGAAAACAAAAAAATAAAAATCAGCGGACAGCCGCAGATGTGCCGGGAATTGAGCGGGATTTTCTGGAAGCCTGCAATGAGTGGAAGGATGAGGCTTATGCGATGGTGCGCCGAGATGATATGCTTCCTGTGTATGCAACTGCCGGATTTACAGAACTGATCGGCGTGGATTTAAAGATGCTGCAGGATGATATTCGCAATTTTGGACGAAATATGGCAGATCCGGAAGATGAGAAAAAAATGTGGAAACAGTACCAGCAGTGGGATGGAAAGACACCTTTTACCATGACTGCACGGTGGAAAAGTGAAAAATGGCTGTTTATGACACTTCGGCGTACACAAAATGGAATGTATGACGTGATATCGGTATATGAAGCAACGCAGGCACATCAGCGGATCGAGGAGTATGAGAAACGCCTGGATGCTACCGAGGAGGCAAGCCAGTCAAAAACAAGTTTTTTGTACCGTATGTCTCATGAGATCCGTACCCCGATGAATGGTATCATGGGTATGGTTCACCTGGCAAAAGAAAAACTGGATCCTCAGGCAGCATCTATGCAGTATCTTGACAAGACAGAAGAGCTGGCAGAGCACCTGCTTGCCCTGATCAATGACATTTTGGATATGTCCCGTATTGAAGCGGGCAAGGTGGAACTTGAAAATAAGCCGTTCAGTTTGAAGGCAATGAGACAGCGGCTGTATGATATGTTTGCCAAAAACCTGGAGGCCAGAAAAATTCATTATGCAGTGAATTTTGAAGATGTGACGGTAGATTATGTGATTGGAGACGAACTGCGTCTGGATCAGGTTGTGATCAATTTCCTGTCTAATGCAGTGAAATTTACAGCGGAGGGTGAGATCGTTGTTACATTTCGTCAGATGATGCTGCATGACGGCATGGTGGATCTCATGATCAGTGTCCGGGATACGGGAATTGGCATGGATCCGGAAAATGTGCAGCGTATTTTCCGCCCGTTTGAGCAGGAACATTCAGATACCGTTAAAAAATACGGTGGAACCGGTCTTGGCATGGCAATCACGGATCAGATTGTAAAACTGATGGGGGGAGATATTGTGATTCATACGTTCCCGGGAAAAGGTTCAGATTTTTCCATCTTTTTACAGCTGCCGATTGCAGATGAAACCTGTATTGCAGAACTGAAGCAGGAAAATAAGGTATGGGAAACATCCGGAAGTGATGATAGTGTATTTGCCGGCAGAAGAATTCTGGTGGCAGAGGATAATGAAATTAATGCCATGGTGGCGGAAGAGATTCTTGGAAGCATGGGTGCACAGGTGGATGTGGCGGAAAATGGACAGATAGCCGTGCAGATGTTTGGGGAGAAACCGCAGAATTATTATGATTTTATCTTGATGGATATACAGATGCCGGTGATGAACGGCCGTGAGGCGACGGAGGCAATTCGACAGCTGGAACGTCCGGATGCGCAGACAATACCGATTTTTGGATTGTCCGCAGATGCCTTTGTGGAAGATGAAAGGAAGTCCATCGCCTGTGGAATGAATGGACATTACGCAAAGCCAATCGATTTTGATGCTTTACAGAGAAACATAGGAGCTTTTTTACAGAAGAAACAGGTGTAGCAGATGAAAAACAGGAAGAAAAAGGCTGGCATGGCAGTTGCTGCTGCGTCCGTGATCACGGCTGGCGCAGTGACGGTCGCAACGGCCTATCAGAATGGATTAAAATTTGAACCGAAGAATTCCAACCGAAAACTTCAGAATAATCAGGTCGTTTTTTCGGATGATCAGGATCAGGTAGAGCATACAAAAGATGACAGCGGAGACAATAGCGAAATCTGGGAAAAGCATCAGAACGATGATCTGAACAACGGTACGGATAATACAAACCAGCCGGATTATCTGTTTCAGCAGAAAGCGCAGACCGCACATACCCAGGCAGTTACTGTGGGTGTGAGTGATAATACAGGTGGAAATACCGGGCAGACACCGGTTGGAACACAAAATGGAACCGACAGTGCAACTGGCGGATCCTATAATCTGACAGATGATGTATCAAATGCGGATCTGATCATTAATGGAAATGGAAGTGGTCAGACCATCGACCAAAATGGAAACGGAGATAATGCCGGAGATAGAAATGGAAGTGGCAGCGATAGTCAGACGAACGGAAATGGAACTGGTGATACTTCCGATTCGGATTCAAAACCATCCACAGACGATAAGAATAATTCTGACAATAATAAGGATGAAACTCCGACAAAGCGGCCTTCTGCCACGGCAAAGGATCCGGAGGTTAAGAAAGATACTCCGATGAATGATGGTATTCCGAATAATCCGTTTCCGGACACTGGTATTTCTGATATTACGACGGATGAGAATGGAGACAGCAGAAGGGTAGTCATTATGCCAAAATGGGGAATGGATGTAGTGACTCTGTATAAGGGGCAGACGATTGATCAGAAAATGATTTACAATTCCCTGGATACTTATGTGTATGCAGATGATGGCTCTTCCCGATATGTTTGGGGAGAAAATGCCCTGAACGAATATGTCCGTATTGATGCAGTATCTTTTGATGGCGGCGTTACATGGAAGCGTGATTTCCCGGTGACGGTTCCGATAACGGTAGACGATGACACCATGCTCATTAAGACTTCTTACCGTCTGACAAGAGAGAATAACTGGGTGGAGCGTCAGGTTTCATATACCCTGAGTGCGAACCGTCTTTATGTACTTTCCAAAGAAATTGAAGAAGAAAATGCTGTGATCAATGAAGATACCATTTTGAATTATGACCAGAATCCGGAAGTTGGATCCATTGTAAACCTGTTTGGCATGCAGCAGCGTTATCTGGGGAATGATGCGCTGACAGAACTGTTTCCAGGATGGATGGAAGATGGAAAACTTGTTCCGTGGTTTTATGAGGCCACAGAGGGACGACATATTCTGGAACCGGCAAAGAGCATACCGCTCAGCGATAATTACACCGTTCAGCTCAAGAATTTCTGGATGACAGATGATTATAAGGTGGATTTTGCGAATGGAGATAATCTGGTATATCTTCAGACGTTGACGGATTTTGCAGATAAGGCAATTGTACGAATGAAGGATGGCACGATATTTGACCGGATTCACTATGATGAGCTGGTCGTGCCGGAATATGTGCAGGCTGTGTCTGTGGGTGAGTCAGCGGATCTGGATGTGGATTATCTGAAACTTCCGGATACTGTACTGTATCTGGATGACAGCAGTAAGGGGCTGCATGTGGAACGCGGATATCTGGTGGATGAGGATAATCCGGTTTACCAGTCAACGGATGAAGGTGTGTTGCTAAATAAAGAAGCTACAGAAATTCTAGGAATCCCGTATGAATTGAAAAAACTGACGATTCCTGCAACGATCACAAAAGCGGATCTGGATGAAGAGAATCAGATTTCTGAGATTGATATTGAGGCAGAAACATTAGATACGATGCCGAAACTTAATTACAGCAATATCAGTAATTGTAAGATTGTAGTTCCGGGATCTTATATGGAAGATTACCTGATAGAGAATAATAAATTGATCCGTCAGGGAACCGGAAACAGTGTGGCTTCCGCGGATGATGCGGATGTTACATATACCTTGAAAAATGGCGTAATGTTAAGTAATTACGGAGAGGTACGGCGAATTATTTCTGAAAAGAATACATCGGTTACATTGCCGAATACGGCTGAGCAGATTGAAAAAGATGCTTTTTCCAAAGGAGCTGGCATTGAGACACTGATTCTGCCGAAAAATGGTGCTGTATTGCATCTGGAGGATGGAAGTCTGAATGAAAGTGATGTAACAGAAATCTGGTGCTATTCGCAGAAGCAGTATGATACAGTGAAAGCGGAATTGGACAGTTCCGGAACAGAGAAAGAGATTTCTGTAGAATTATTGGAAAAATCAGCAGAAGGCTATTATTACAGAATATCAGATGCGGGTGTTACACTGCTGGATGTACCGAAGGATATTACGTCGTTTGATGGAACGATGACATCTGAGGATGGTACCGCGATTGAAATTGATGCCATTGCAGAGCATGCATTTGCAGACTGCGAGAACCTGGAATGGGTAACACTTTCGGAAACGATAAAGAAAATTGGTTACAGAGCTTTTGAGGACTGTACTGCGCTGCAGGGAATCCTGATCGATTCCACGGATTCGATTACCATCGGAAATGAGGCATTCGACAGATGTGACAGTCTGCGTTTTGTAGCGTCCAACGCGATGGAAGGTATCATGGAGGACGGTTATGCACCACAGCTGAAAGATCGTTATTATCAGACTACGAAGTTATTGTATTTTTATACGCCAACGAATGCAACCGGTTATTTTGCCGGATGCCTGTCTTTTACAGAGGAATCCGGCGTTGCGGAATATGAGATGGAAGAAATTGGTGGAAATGCCAGAATGCTGTATGGACTGGATAGCGCGGGAACACCGTGGATCGGTCTCAGATCAGGTGGAACGTTGCCGGATCAGGTGATATTGCCGGAAACTACAACGGAATTGTTCAGTTATGCGCTGGCAGATACGAGAAGTCCATCGGGAAGTTATTCTGTGAACTGGGATGATATGTGGGGATTCCACTGGTTGGATTCCGGAGCTTTCCGCAATTCCGATCTGGGTGGTGCAATCACATTGTGGGGAGATTTTTATTATCTGTATGAAGATGCGTTTGCCGGCTGTAAATCTATCACAGAGCTGACGTTGGGTGAACGCGTTTATCTGAAGGAAGATGTGTTCCAGAATTGTACTGGACTGACAAAAGTAACCCTTGGCGCATTTCTCAACAGTTCATCTATGTACTATGGATTGTTTACGGGATGTGACAGCCTGCGTGATGTATATTTTACAACTGAGGAACCACCGAGGCTGATGGTCTATGGAACAGTCAAATATCAGTTTAACTATAACTGGACAGAAGAAGAGGAGCTTGAAAAACTTCGGATTCATGTACCAGAGGGAATGGAGGAATGTTATATCCGTGACTGGCGGTATGCTTTCGCGGGTTATATAAATACTGCGGATCAGTCTGCTTATGAAAGAATGTGGGAAGACATTCGTATGGATCATATGGACTGGGATACCTGGGAATTCCCGTCGGATGAAGAAGTGGATGCATATGTGGCAGAGGCGCTGCTGACAGAAGAAAACCGGATCCGGAGTCTGCTGGGAATGGAAACTGTATCCAAACCATCCGAATGGTATGAGTACTCTGTAAACAGTAATGGAATCATCACACTGACAGGTGTGCCGTCCGACTGCACAGAGGCAAGACTGGATGCAAAAACACTTGGAATGCCGGATGGATGGTATCTGGATAATATTGGAACAGGTGCGTTTTCTAAGGCAAAAAATCTGAAGAAGGTAGTGATTCCAGGTGGGCTGGTAGGAATTTACAGCAATGCGTTTGCAGGAGTAGAGAGCGAAGATGTCACACTGGTATTTGAAGGATGGGCACCGGATCTTCTTCGCAGTGATGATGATATTCTGAATGGAGTGCCGTTCTCTTTTGGCATCGAGGACAGCCGTCTGCATATTCAGGTTCCGGAAGGCTGGGAAGATTTTTATATTGATATGTGGCAGTACATTTTTGCCGGATACAATGATTCCGGAGAGATGTGGAATGCGATTGAAGAAGAGCTGACAGAAAAAAATGGTACGGAACCGGAAATTGATGAGATTCTGGAAGTAATGAACGAGCGTTTGCTGACATCGAAGAATCGAATTCGTGCCATGATGGGGCTGGAACCGCTGGATCCTGATTCCGAGGATTCATCCGATGATTCCGGGGACGATGATATCTGGGATATTCCGGATGATGCCTGGAACGATGATGCCTGGGACGCTCCGGATGATTCCTGTGAAGATGAAATCTGGAATACCCCATACGCTATCTGGAATGCAGATATTTCAGGGACGTCAGACCAGGATACACAGAGAAGTGATTCAGATACAGAAGAGAAGGAATCTGAAGATACCGGAAAGGAAAATGCGGCAGATATTGCCGGTACAGATACAGAAAAGAAAGATATGGATGCGGCAGGCCCGGAAGAGGAGGATACACAGGAATGATCGTTGAACAGTCAAAACAGATCGTAGAGGAGATCAGTAAGGCTTTTATCGGAAAAACAGAGATCATCGAAAAAGTACTGATGACAATCTATGCAGGAGGACATGTATTGCTGGAAGATGCACCAGGTGTTGGAAAGACCACACTTGCGCTGGCTTTTTCCAAGGTTCTGGGACTCAGCAACAAACGTATTCAGTTTACGACGGATACGCTGCCGTCTGATATTACCGGTTTTACAATGTTTAACCGTCAGACGAATGAGTTTGAATACCGGGAGGGCGCTGCAAACTGTCAGCTTCTTCTGGCGGATGAGATCAACCGTACCTCACCGAAGACGCAGTCAGCACTGCTTGAAGTAATGGAAGAAAATACCATCAGTATTGATGGAGAGACGCATATGCTGCCGCTGCCGTTTGTATGTATTGCCACACAGAACCCGTTGGGATTTTCCGGAACACAGCCATTGCCGGAGTCTCAGTTAGACCGATTTATGGTGTGTCTGTCCATTGGCTATCCAAGCCTGGAGAGCCAGATGGAGATCATTAATGCACAGCGTTATCACAATCCGCTGCTTGACATCAAGCCGGTGACAAATGCACAGAATGTACTGGAGGTGCAGAATTATCTGGCGTCTGTGGAGTTAAAAGACAGCGTACTGCGCTATGCGATCCGCCTGTGTGAGGAGACAAGACATCATCCGCTGATCGAACTTGGTATTTCACCGCGAGGTGTTTCTGCCCTTGTAAAAATGGCCCGGGCAAATGCATTGATCCGGGAGCGCAACTATGTGATTCCGGAAGATGTACAGAGTGTATTTTGTGATGTGTGCGCACACCGTCTTGTGCTGCGTCCACAGGCACAGGTAGAAGGTGTTCAGGCGCGAGATTTACTGCGGGAGATCATGATGAAACTCAGACCGGAGACAGAGGAGTAAAAATATGAACAAAAACAGGATTGGCTACATTATTTTGTTAGCCTGTCTGGCTGTGCTGGTGTTTCTGTATAGTAATCCGTTTCTTTTGTTTCTGCTGATCCTGCTGATAGTGCTGATGCTTTGCATGGCTGTCCTTATCAGGATAGATGCGAAAAATCTGCAGGTGGATCTGCAGGTGCCGTCAGGTGTGCAGGAAGGAAAGAACCTGAAGATTAGCGTAACGATGCAGTCAAAATATCCGCTGTATGTGGCGCGCAGCATTCTGGTTGAGCTGGATATTGAACATGTGATGTTCGGAAATACGGAGCGCAAATATTATTTTATGTATATTTCCGCACAGACGAAGAAAGTGGAGATCACGCTTCCGATGGAGTACTGTGGCGAGATGAAAATTCAATGTGTGGAGATCAGATTACAGGATCTGCTGAAACTGTTTCGCAGAAAAATAGAGCCGTTTGAATCAGTGGAGACTATCGTTTATCCACGTGGAGTAAATGTACTGGTGGAAATGTCCCGTGCAACAGTTGGTGCGCCGAGAGAGGAAGGGCGCATGCAGAATCGGAGAGGAAACGATCCGAGTGAGATGTTTGATATTCGGGAATACGTACCGGGAGATGATATCCGTTCGATTCACTGGAAGCTGTCAAGTAAAACGGAGCAGTTGATTTTGCGGGAATCCAGCGAACCGTCCCATTATAATATGGTGCTCTTACCGGATTTTGGCAGAAAATCAGGAGATATGCAGGTGTCCAGGGAAGAAATCAATACAGCAGTTGCATTTGGTACGGCAATTGGAGAACAGTTCTTGCGGCTGGGATGCGCATTTTGTATGGCAGTGCCACTGGAACAGGGGCTGCATCTTTGCGAAGTGCGGGACCGCCGAGATTTTCGACAGATGATGATGCAGTGGCTTGGAAGTCCGATTCCGGAACAGAGTGGACAGGCATTGCAGTATTTTATGTCGGAACATATGCAGCAGCAGTTTACCAGGGTACTGATCCTGTCTGCAGGTGCTTATCAGCGGAATCTGAATGTGCTGAGCGGACAGATTGGAAGCACCGTGGTCAGTGCCAGAGGAGATTTACAGGCGTTAGCTACCAGTGTGAATGGAGATAGTGAAATCATTGAAATTCCGGTAGAAAAAAGAGATGAGTTATACCGGATTATTTGTTAAGGATTATAAATTACTATGAAACAGGAAAAGAAACAATTTACCGTGGAACGGATCCGTCCGGAAAATGGGGACAAACTGTATATTGGCATGGCGTGGAATCTGCTGTTGAGTGTCAGTCTGCTTTTTGGCAGTTCTCGGGTGTTCTGGATGCAGTGGGAAACCGTGTGGCCTTCATGGGGCGTGGCACTGATTTTGGCGTTACTCACGCTGATCTGCTGTATGCTTGGACAGCGTAAACGGGAGAAAATTGGAAGAAGAATCCTTTTTATGGCAGTACCATGGCTTCTCATGCTGATTATAACCGGTTTTCACGGCTACTGGACCGGTGGAAAAACATGGGTCAACATGATATTTATGCACTGGAATGAGCTGAATGATGGTGGTGTGGCATTGTTTCGGGTTTCCGGAGATGTGGCATCCGCGCAGGCATTCACGCTTTTGATGGTGGTACTTCTGTCGCAGGTATGCTGGTGGCTGGTCAGTGGCCGGAGAGTGACGGGCGGTATTGTATACACAATAGTGTGGATACTGCTTGCGTTAAAGACAGATGTATTTCGTCCATACATGAGTATGCTTCTTATCGTTGGGCTGATCGGTATGTTTCTGGCAATTCAGGGTGGCTATATCACCATTCGGAATCTGCTTTGTTTTGTGACGGTGGCAGGTGTGACGGTGGCGGGCGTTTTTCTGGTTTCCCAGGAGGAATTACAGCCGGTGACACAGATTCGGCAGCAGGGAAAAGAGCAGATCCACACCTGGCGTTATGGTACGGATGTTTTGCCGGAAGGTGATCTCAGACAGGCGGCGATGCTGCGGCAGAGTACCGATGAAATGCTCGAAGTCTGGACAGAGCAGCAGAAAATGCTTTATCTGAGAGGATTTGTCGGGGAAGTATATCAGGACGGTGTCTGGCATGAACTACCGGGAATGTCCTATGGTGATGAGAATACCGGAATTCTGAAATGGCTGAAGCAGCAGGGCTTTGATCCATTGCTGCAGGTGGCCAGATATTACAGCCTGAGTCCGCAGGAGGACAGACCGGATACGAATCAGATCCAGATTTCAGTAAAAAATGCAAGCAGATATTATCTGTATACACCTATTTCCGTGCAGCGTGTGTCCGGTACGAAAACCAGGGAAAAACGTGCAGCAAGGCTGGCAGGCATCGGACTGAGGGGCGCATCTTCTTATTCAGAGACAGAAGTTTCTGCTTCACGTCCATCAGAATTGACTGTTGCTGCAGACTGGGTTGAAAACCCGGAGACAGAAGAACAACAGCAGTACTGTAAGGCAGAAGCGGTATACAGGGATTTTGTATATGAAAATTACACGCAGACGGATGAAAAAACAGCGAAGCTCATGAATGAGCTGTTCTGGAATGATTATCAACCGGAAAGTGATGGTATTTACAGTGCATTGACACAGGTGAGAACCATTTTGCGGGAACAGGCGCGGTATGTGGAAGAACCGGAAGCGGCACCGGAGGGTCAGGATCCGATCACATGGTTTCTGACGGAGTCCGGACAGGGAAATTCAGTACAGTATGCATCCGCAGCAACGGAAGCACTGCGTGTGTATGGGATTCCGGCGCGCTATGTGGAAGGTTATTTTATTTCGGAGGAAGAAGCCAGCCTGGCATCGGATGAGAGAATTTCTGTATCCGGAAAAAATGCGCATGCCTGGGTGGAAATTTATTTTGATGGTATTGGATGGCTGCCGGTAGATGTTACGCCGGGGTATTATTTTGATGCGGTTTCTCTGCAGCAGATGGTCAGCATGCCGGATGTAGTGCAGAAAAATGTGGCATTAAATGACACAGGATTTGATACAAATATCGTGAGCGGTTCTGATAAGCAGAGTCAGAAGGTGCCGGATATGCTCAAAAAGGCGTTGAATGTGGCTGCAATCTGTCTCGGCGTTGTGGGCCTGCTGATTATTTTGCTTACGGTTATTTTCCTCATCGTGGAAATCTGGCGTATAGCAGTGACCCATATGTGGAAACAATATGAAAAGGAATTTTCCAACCGGGAGCGCATTGCGTACAAGAGAAAGAAACTGTTTCATTTGCTGGAGATTCATGGTATTGATGCGAGTCTCGGATGGAATACGGAAAATACGAATCTGCAGGTAGCTGAAACATTTCCGGATGTGATGCCGGATGAGTATAAACGTGTCTGCGTATTGCTGGAAAAGGCAGAGTATGGCGGACAGGAATTGCAGTGTTTTGAGGAGCGTACGATAGATGCATTTATTGAAAAAATTCGTATGGTGGAGAAATCCAGTGGATGGAGGATCCGTATGCGTATGCATTATGAGGCACTGTATGACTGGAAATATTTCAGAAAACAGAGGAGATAGCAGGAATGGATTTGTTTGATATTGTAGGTCCGATCATGGTCGGTCCTTCCAGTTCTCATACTGCGGGAGCCGTGCGGATGGGGTATGTGGCAGGAAAATTGCTGGGAGAGCCAATCTGCGAAGCAGAGATCCTGCTATATGGTTCCTTTCTGGCAACCGGAGAAGGACATGGAACGAAAAAAGCGCTGGTCGCAGGTCTGCTTGGCATGCAGCCGGATGATTATCAGATCGCGGACAGCTTCGAAATTGCGGCGCAGCGTGGGATAACGGTGGTGTTTGGCGAGGCACATCTGGAGGATGCACATCCGAATACGGCAGTGATCCGGTTAACCGGTGTCGGAGAAAAATATACGGAAGTGCAGGTGTCTTCTATCGGAGGTTCACGGATCAGCATTGATAAGATTGATGGCATCAACACGGGCTTTTCCGGGGAATGCCCGACACTGATCGTGCACAACATCGACCAGCCGGGGTGCATCGTTGCTGTTACTTCTATGCTGGCAAAGAAAAACGTCAATATTGCAACCATGCAGGTGTACCGCTCTGCCAAAGGCGAACAGGCAGTAATGGTGGTGGAATGTGACCAGCCGGTTTCAGAAGATGGAATTCAATGGCTGGAGCAGGTCGAAGGTGTGTTGAAAGTGACATATTTTGCCGGGATTGGGGCATAAAAATAATAGGTAGAAAAGGAAACCATGGTTATGGCAGCAGAATATCACAGTCTGGGAGAGTTAGTACAGCTGGCAAAAGCACAGGAAAAATCCGTATGGGAGATTGTACAGCTGGCAGATATGGAAGATGGCGAGCGGACTGCCGAACAGTCCTTTGCAAAAATGCATGAGATGTATCAGGCAATGTGGCAGGCGGATCAGGATTATGACGGAAAACGCCGTTCTGCAAGCAAACGTGCAGGCGGAGACGGACAAAAACTGGAGCAGTATAATGCGGTCGGCAAAAATATCTGTGGATCGTTTATCGGAAAAGTCATGGAGAAAGCAATTAAAATGGGCGAATCCAATGCCTGTATGCGGCGTATCGTTGCTGCACCGACGGCGGGCTCCTGTGGGGTACTTCCGGCGGTATTGTTGAGTTTTGCAGAGGATTTTTCTGTAACGGAAGAAATGCTTGTGCAGGCACTTTATGTTGCCGCAGGAATCGGAAAAGTAATTGCGGAGAATGCTTCTCTGGCAGGTGCTTCCGGTGGCTGTCAGGCAGAGATTGGTTCTGCAAGTGCCATGGCAGCAGGCGCGCTGGTGAGCCTTCAGGGCGGAGATGCCGAAGCTATCATGCATGGAGCGGCACTGGCACTGAAAAATATGCTTGGTCTGGTTTGCGATCCGGTAGCGGGTCTGGTGGAAGTCCCATGTATTAAGAGAAACTCTTATGGGGCAGTTAATGCGGTGACATCCGCACAGCTTGCCATGGCGGGAATCCGCAGTGCCATTGATCCGGATGAAGTCATTGACAGTATGCGGCGTATTGGAAATCAGCTGCCGGCTTGTTTAAAAGAAACCAGCGAGGGTGGATTGGCAACGACGGAGTCTGCAAAGTATTATCAGGTACAGGAAAATTTGACTATATGCGAAAAGCAAGAGAACAATTCTAGAACAATATAAATTAACAGATAATTTGAAATAATATAAAAAATATACAGAAAAAGTGTTGACAAAATGCTTAAAGTGCAATACAATAAAAACAACAAAAGAAGAGAAAAAACAAAATAAAAAATCTTCTTTCGTTAAATAACTACAGGAGGTCAGTCCAATGGAGTAAGCAAGACAATAATCTCTTTTGACAGAGTTTATCATTATAAAACAATCAGTTAAAGGAGGACAAGTCCATTGAGAGGTAGAGATCCATAGTTGAGACAGAAAAGAGAATATAGAAAGGGAGGTTATATAGTGAAGCTTCGATTTAACAGGTGACAGAGCTATCTGATGACGAGAAAGTCGGATAGCTCTTTTTTTGTGCGTTTTTCTGGTGGTGTGTACAATGTACCACACAACACAGAACAATTATATCAAAAACTAAAAAAATGTCCTTTTATTCGAAAAAAACTTCCTTTTGACAGCGCGCCGTTTTTGACATAATGAATTTGGATGGTTATGCAGAAATTGCAGGTGAGTTTATCAAAAGAGAGGAGATCGTATGAACAGAAATTCGAAATTGTTACGGAAATCTTTGGCCGTAGCAGGGGCAGTAACTCTTTCCTTATCTATGTGCAGTCCGGTATTTGCGGCAGATGCAGCAGGAGCTACCGGCAAAGGGGAATTGACAATCACGGATGTTACTTATGGAAACAGTGATACATCCACTGGAAAAGCATCCAGCGTACAAAAAGTTACGTATACATTGGATGGAAAAACTTATGAAAAAGAAGCTGCAAAAGGTAATGTTCTGACACTGGTTGTGGACGGCGCACAGAAAAATATTTCCAAAGGCGCAAGCTATGAAGTATCCGACAGTGATGCAGTAACTGTAAAAGAGACAAAAGTATACAAATCCGGCGGACCAAGCTGTCCACCATGGGATATGATGAAACCGGGTGTGAAGAAATCAGTTTACAATTTCCGTCAGGCTTTGCTTGTAAATAATGGAAAGATCGTAGATGATGCATCTGTAACAGAGGCTATTACCGGTGGAAGCTATGATGCTACAAAGGCAGATGGTGTAACAGTAACATCAGATGGTGAGCATTTTAATGGCATCTATGTGACAGGAAATTCCAAATACGATATCAATAAATCCACACTGAAAGCAACCGGAGACGGTGGAGACGATTTCTCCGGATGGGGCGCTGCAGTGATGGCTGATGAGAATACAAATGTCAATATCAAAGATACAGTAATTGATACTGCAGGAACAATCCGTACTGCTATCTGGGTAGGCGGAAATTCCAAAACAACAGTGGATAATTCTCTGATCTATGCGCAGGAAACAACAGATGATTATCAGACCTATACCAATCTGGTACCGGCTATGATGAAACGTGTACCATTTGCGCTTGGTATGGAGGGAACCATCCGTGCAACAAATGTATTGGGAGCCGGTCAGGCGATTTACAACAACAGTATGATCATTTCTACTGGTTGGGGAGCACTTTCCACAGATTCCGGCACATCTCATGCACAGACAGGAACCTACGCATTAACTGTAAATAATTCTACTTCCGGTATCGGAACGGTAGAAAAAGCTCAGGCTGCAAAGAACTATACAGATACTATCACAGTTAATGGTGTAAAATATGGATTTACTATGGGTGGATCCGGCTATGTAACTTATGCAGATTCCGGTGTATGGAATAAATACAGCAATGTTAAATTCTATTCTCCGGATTATGTACAGATTCTTGCTTCCGGTGAATCAAGTTCCGAGTACGATAATTCTTATATGTATTCTGATCGTATTGCCTTCATGACACAGCAGGCAGGCGGCGGTACACTTACATTGAAAGACAGTACGGTAGACACCAAAGATTCTCTGATGCAGATCAAATCCGGTAAAGCAAACAAAGGTTACAGCCACCTGGTTGTAGATGGAACTACCGTTAATTTTGCAGATGGCAAAGATGCATCCAAACGTACCGATGATGGTATTCTGGTTGAGCTGGTTGAATCCGATGATGCAGGAAATCCGGGTGTAACATCATACACGATCAATGATAACGGTGAAAATGCAGTACCGACAGGTAAAGAAATCAATGATTCCAGCGCTGACTTCAAGAACGGTACATATAAAGGTGATATCTGGAACAGTATTTACAACAATAAACAGGCATTAGACGTATCTCTGGAAAATGCAAAACTGGAAGGAACTGTTTCCTCTTCTGTAGCAACTCATATAGATCCTGATACAGGTAAAGAAGTTGAGAATGGAACTGTTCTGCATGCATACACAGGATCCGAAAAAGAAAACCATGCAGATTATCTGAAAGAAAATGGCGGAACAACCGGCGATTATATGACAATCGGAAGCTTCTCTCATACAGCACACAAAACGATCAATAACCCGGTAAATCTGACCGTTGATAAGAAATCTGAGTGGACAGTAACAGGTGACAGCTACCTGAATACACTGGATCTTGCATCTGAAGATTGTATCACAGCATCTGCACCAGAGACTGTTTACACAACAGCTCTGACTGTAAATGACAAAGATTACGCTTACGGAACCTATACATTTGATAACGTAACCATTAAAGTTGAGGCAAGTGATATTGTAATTCCGGATACAGGCATCGTAGCAGAAGGTCAGACATTCAACAGCATACCATATGCATTCTATGTAGTGAATGAAGACGGATCTTATAATTCTGCTGCTGTTGATTTTATATCTCAGAATACACCGTCTGGAACAGTAATTTTTGGTGCTACAGCAAAAGAGGGCTATGAGATTGTATCTACAAAGGCAGAAGGTGGAGCAATTACTCCAAGCACAGATTTTGCGGAGTATCCATATGAATTAACTTCCACCGGAGATCCAAGAGAAGGAATGAAAGTTACTATCACAGTAAAATCTACCGCACAGGCAGATGGTCTTGCAAACCAGAAGGCTGCAGATGGCAACTGGTATTACTACAAAGACGGCAAGATTGCGACAGACGTTACAACCGTAGCAAAGAACGTAAATGGTTGGTGGTATGTAAAGAACGGAAAAGTTGACTTTACTGCAAATACCGTAGCAAAGAACCAGAATGGCTGGTGGAAGATCGTTAATGGTAAAGTAGATTTCGGATATACCGGAATTGCAAAGAACGAAAACGGCTGGTGGAGAATCGTCAACGGTAAAGTTGATTTCAGCTGCAACAGTGTTGAGAAAAACGAGAACGGCTGGTGGAAACTTGTCAATGGTAAAGTAGATTTCGGATATACCGGAATTGCAAAGAACCAGAACGGCTGGTGGAGAATTGTAAACGGAAAAGTTGATTTTAATTGTAATAGCATTGAGAAAAACGAAAATGGCTGGTGGAAACTGGTCAACGGTAAAGTTGATTTTGGTTACACAGGAGTAGCAAAGAACCAGAATGGCTGGTGGAGAGTAGAAAACGGTAAAGTAAACTTCAATTACAACGGAATCGCTCAGAACCAGAACGGCTGGTGGAAGATCAAAAACGGAAAAGTAGATTTTTCCTACTCTGGAAAAGTAAAAGCGAACGGAAAAACATATCGTGTAAAAAATGGTAAGGTAAAAATGTAATCTAATCATTAAGTTTATATTTTTGCAGTAAACAACCCTGTAAAAGCATAACATAATATCCCCCGCAAAGAGAAAGTGCTGCACATTTTGTGCGGCGCTTTCTTTTTGGCTGACGAAAAAACAGATAAAAGTTTTTAAATTTCTTCCACAAAGTAAAGTTTTTTACAAAAGCTTTACTTTTTTTTTGCGCAATCCTGATAGTATGAAAAACCAAATCCGATTAAAGTATACGTCGTAAGGCAAACAAAACAACTTGCCAACATGACCTGACAAAGCAAAAAGCAATGCGGGTCTGTACATAAAAAATAAAAACGAAAAAGATGTAAATCGAAAAGGAGAGAATCGAAATGAAACTGAAAAAAATGATGGCACTTGTACTTTGCGCAGCAACAGTAGCAGGACTTGGACTTACAGGATGTGGAAACAGCGATAACGGCGCAGCAGCAGATAACACAGGAAGCGCAGCAGCAGAGAACAGCGATAAAGGAAGCGCAGATGCTTCTTCCGATTTTTCCGGAAATATCAGCGTATTATCCCGTGAGGATGGTTCCGGTACAAGAGGAGCTTTCATCGAGCTGTTCGGCATCGAAGTAAAAAATGATGCAGGCGAGAAAGAAGATATGACAACCGTAGATGCAACCATCACAAACAACACAGAGGTTATGATGTCTACGGTAGCTGGTAACGAATATGCAATTGGTTACTGCTCCCTTGGTTCTTTAAATGACACAGTAAAAGCTGTAAAGATCGATGGTGCTGAGGCAACCACAGAGAACGTATCCAACGGATCTTACAAAGTATCCAGACCGTTCAATAT